>TARA_R110002072_G_scaffold103600_2_pt1 | contig 24243 bp, 25 predicted proteins | sample TARA_R110002072 | Tara Oceans TARA_R110002072 (sample SAMEA4397118) | marine metagenome | biome: Polar Biome; feature: [SRF] surface water layer (ENVO:00010504); material: water (ENVO:00002006), including particulate matter (ENVO:01000060) such as... | depth 5 m | reverse complement strand
CAGCCTTGAGCGGAAAATAAACAGCCTTGAGCGTATAAACAGCCCTGAGCGATCCGAGTTATGCAACGGAAGCGCCGACTAGAAATAAGGAACCAAAAGCATGAGTGAACAAGAATCTAATTCGGCAGAACCCGCCGGCGCTCAATTTGCGCTACAAAGAATCTTCGTAAAAGATGCGTCATTTGAATCTCCCAGGGCGCCGGAAATATTTCGCACGCAATGGAAACCTAAGGTCAATCTGGAGTTGAACTCCACCCATGGCATGATTGCAGAGGACCTTTATGAGGTCGTATTGCAACTGACCATTACGGCCCGTAGCGATGACGATGAGGTTGTGTACCTGACGGAAGTCCAGCAGGCAGGCATATTCTTAATCAAAGGGCTTGAGCCTGAAGCGATGGCTCAGACTCTGGGCGCGTTTTGTCCTAGTGTGCTGTTCCCCTACGCGCGGGAAGCGGTTGACGGATTAGTGATCAAAGGCAGCTTTCCTCCTCTGATGCTAGCCCCCGTCAATTTTGATGCAATCTATGAACAAAGTCGCAGAAAGCAGCAAGAAGCAACCCACTAGCTAAAAGCGGAGCTTTTATCTTGATAAAAGCTGATCTCCTAGCTCTGACTCCCAGAAAATCCCATTTGCCGCCAGACTTCATAGACGAGTACAGCGGCAGAATTTGATAGATTTAGACTTCGGCTAGCCGCCTGCATAGGAATCCTCAACCTTTGTTCCGGCGGTAAAGCATCGAGCACTTCTGTTGGCAAACCTCTGGTCTCTGGACCAAACAATAGCAAATCCTCGGCATCAAACCTGGGTTCGGTATAGGACCGACTGCCCTTGGTTGTGATTGCGAAGACCCTGCCGGAGATGACATCCAATAAGCTCTCAAGGTCTGGGTAGCGCTTAACCGCGGCCCATTCATGGTAATCGAGACCCGCGCGACGCAGCCGTTTATCGTCAAATTCAAAACCTAGAGGTTCAACCAGATGCAAGCTAGCGCCTGTGTTTGCGCAGAGCCGAATGATATTGCCGGTGTTTGGCGGAATTTCTGGTTCAAACAAACCCACGTGAATCATTGTATTTCCTGACATTGCCGGTGACGCCTTTCGGGCTAAAACCTATTGGTGGTCTACACTTTTTGATAGGGCAAAGTTTATCACCCATAAAGGGCGGAATAGTGTGCCCATGTGTAACAAAGTGTATGAGCGAAGAACGAGTCTATAGCGAACGAATGTGCAGCTAAACGAGGTTTGGCGTGAGACAACTATTCAGAAAATCGGTACCTGGCACCCTGGGCTTGGAAGTTAGCCCGTTTGGGGTGGCAGCAGCGTATTTAAAGAAAAGCGAGGACGGTCAGCGTGATCTTGGTGAATGCCGATACTTCGAGGGCGGACCGGACCACTGCCGTATAGAAATAGATCGCTGGATGGCGGATTTGGGCATCCAGCGGGTGGATACCCAGGTTGTATTACATCCGAGCATGTACTCGATTTATTTTGTGGATCGACCGGAGGTTGAACCTGCGGAACTTGCAGAGGCAGTTCGTTGGAAGGTCAAAGACCTTATCAACACACCGATCAAAGATGTTGTGATAGATGTGTTTGCAGTTCCGGAAGATGCATACCGTGGTTCTCAAAAAAAAGTTTACGCCGTTGCCGCGAGTAAATCCGTATTAGAAGAAACCGTTGCACATTTACGCCAGGGGTCCGGAAACCTGCTGGGCATTTCGATTAGCGAACTGGCGGACCGGTCGTTACTCAATCGGCTGCACGGTGATCGCGGTGGCGCAGCGCTACTTCGGCTTCGAAGTGCAAGCGGGACCATTAATCTGGTTGATGGCGGAGATCTTTATCTGACTCGCGGCATAGATACCGGCGTTTCTGCGCTAGAGGCTGCGACAGAAAATAATCGTCAGGTAGTGATGGATGAACTACTCCTTGAAGTCCAAAGATGTCTTGATTTTTATGAGAGCCAGTTAGGTAAAGGCTCGATTCGAAAGATGATGGTTGCACCAACCCGGCTCAATCAAAACTTTTTTGATCAGCATTTACAGGGTCATCTGGACCTAAGTGTGCATCAGCTAGATCTGAACGACACCTTTGAATTTAAAACGCCGTTGTCCGGTGAGCAACAAAGTATTTGTTTTGCGGCTGTAGCTGCTGCCTGCGATAGCAGTCTGAGCGAGGGTCGGGCGGCGTGAAACAACAGATAAATTTTTATACGCGATTAGTCCCCCCCCGCGCAGTACCAAAAACTCTAATTGGGATTTCGATTGCCTGTTCAATCACAGTGCTGGCTTATTTTGTGACAGCCGTGTATCTGCTCAATCAGCAGCAGAATATGGATGTCGCTGTTAAGGAGGCAGAGCAGAAAAATAACCAACTAAAAATTGAAATTGAAAATCGGCAAATGCTTGATGCAGCCGTTGATCTGCAATCCCTCGAGAAAACGTTAAAGAATTTGACGCAGCAAAGGGAAAGATTGGAGGTATTAATTACTGGTCTACAGGACCCTACGCTTAGCAAAGTGAACGGTTTTTCGGCAGCGATGACCGGCCTATCTAGACAACACGTCAAAGGCATAGCGGTACAAAAGTTCGAGTTGACCCACAGGGGACGACAATTTTCGATGGCAGGCCAACTGCAAAATCCGACTGCACTGCCAATCTATATCTCAAAGCTTGGGTCCGAGGTGGCATTTCACAATATGACCTTCGAGCGGATCAATATTTTGGAAACCGATGGTGAACTGGATTTTGAAGTGATGTCTCTTGATTTTGCCAAGCTTGGTTTGGCGGGGAGCGGTTCATGAACATCTCAGTTTACCTGGATCATCTCGAAGCTTTGTCTATTCGAGAGCGGTTTTTGATTGGCGCCACGGCGGTAGGTCTGATTGTCACAATACTGCAGTTCTTTTTAGTTGATCCGATGTTTGAACGTCAGCAGCAATTAGCTGTTCAGCTAAAGGCCATAAACACCAGTATTGAACGACAAACACAACAGTTGGAATTTGAGGCGCCCATGCAATCCCGTCAGAAGCTGCTTCTCGCTGAAATAAAGAATCTTGAGCATCAGGTTATAGAAAAAAATGAAAGCCTGAATGACTATGCAGCAACCCTTGTTCCGGCCGACAAAATGCCAGCTCTACTGCAAGCATTATTGGATCGAGAATCCGTTGATCTAGTGTCGCTGGTTAACCTGCCGCCTGTTGCGTTGATTGAGATGCCGTCGGGGGCTGAAGCAACTGAGCGAATTGCGGCTGAGGAAAAAGAGACTTCAAATTTCCAGCTGTATAGGCACGGTATTCAACTTGAGTTACGGGGTGACTTTCACACCTTGCGCCAGTACCTGGTCGCAATTGAGCTTCAGTCCTGGAAGTTAATTTGGCAATCGGTGCGATTCAGAGCTGAAAAAAACGGTTCGAATGTTATGGAGTTGCACTTACAAACGCTGAGCACGGATAGTGCCTGGCTTGGAGTATAAGAATGAAAGGATTCAAGCTTAGTCGGCTACTTATGCTGCAAACGCTCTTGATTGGGATGGCTGGTTGCGCATCACCGGTACAACAGGCTGAATTTCTTGCGGATGTTGATGCGATACAACAGCAAATACTAGAAGGGCAAACACCGGTAACTGAGTTGCCCGTAGAAAACGCCTTGCCGGAGAAGTTAGAGGTTGCGCTGCCGCGGTTTGATGTCGCAGTGGAAACTACGCCTATTCACATGTTTCTGCCGGGATTGGTCACCGATAGTCCATACAATATTGTGGTGCATCCAGATGTTGTAGGTTCAGTCAGTATGAACTTAAACAACGTCACGGTTGTGGATGTGTTGGAGGTACTGCGGGATGTTTATCGCTTACATTTTGAAGTTGACGGTAACTTGATCCGGGTGATGCCCGACGTGATACAGACCGAAGTTTTCTCCCTGGACTATGTGTCAGTGATGCGTGAGGGCGTGTCTGATATGCGGGTTAGCGCTGGCAGTATTCGAGACGCCGGGTCACAGGGGAGTAACCAGAGCATTAATCAGAACAATGGCGAATCCACAAGCTCAAGCCAGGGTAGTAGTGAGATTGTTGGTTCCAGGGTTACGACGGAAAACACGGTAGATATGTGGGCCAACCTGAGATCCGCGATTGAATCTCTCACAGGAGGTGGTGAGGGACGGCAGGTAATTGTAATGGAGCAGGCTGGGGTGATTGTCGTTAAAGCATTGCGTAGTGAGCTCGCATCGGTGTCTAGGTTCCTGCGTACCTCAGAACTATCGTTGCAGCGCCAGGTGGTGTTGGAAGCCAAAATTCTTGAGGTTGTACTTTCCGAGAGGTTTGAGAGCGGTATTGATTGGCAGGCACTGGATTCCATCGGTGGTGCTAAAGGTGGCATTGTCTCACTTGGACTTGATGGCGGCAGCGTAGTTAATCCCGATGGTATTAGCGGAGTGTTTACTGCAGATATCGACCTTCAGGACTTTACCGCCATTATCAGCCAGCTTGAAAGTCAGGGTGAAGTTAAGGTTCTCTCTAGCCCTAGAATAGCAACGGTAAACAATCAAAAGGCGGTCATTAAAGTTGGTACCGACGAGTTTTTTGTCACCAATGTCACGAGCACCACGACAACGGGAACCAGTACCACAACAACCCCCAGCGTCACTCTGACGCCGTTCTTTTCTGGCATTGCCCTGGATGTTACACCGCAAATTAGCAGTGAAGGCGATGTTATTTTGCATATTCATCCAACCGTGAGTCAGGTGACTGATCAGAACAAGGTTGTCACCATTGGCGACGATACGGTAAGCCTGCCGCTAGCGCTGAGTACTATCCGGGAGAGCGATAGCATTGTTCGGGCGAAAAATCGTCAGGTCATTGTGATTGGCGGTCTTATGCAAAACACAAGTCGTCGGTTAAAAGCCGGATTGCCAGGTGTTAGTCACTTACCCCTGGTCGGAAAAGGTTTTTCCCAGGCTCGAGATTCGGTGGAACGTAGTGAGCTTGTGATTCTGGTGCGACCCATTGTCAGCGGGTTGGGTGACGAGCCGGTTGATGCCCTCGATAGCCTTCGACGTATTCGTGGTATGGAGATGCCGGGTGACTGAAACCAAAAAAATTCGTATCGGCGATCTACTGGTTCAAGCAGGTGCGATCACCGAATTACAGTTGATGGATGCGCTCGCGGAACAAAAACAGAGTGGTCAACGTCTTGGTCGAGTGCTGACGGATCTAGGATTCGTGGATGAAGATCAGCTTCTGAATTTACTCTCGAAGCAGCTTTCGATTCCATTTGTTGATCTAAAAAAATTCGATTTTGATATTGCCCTTGTCAGGCGGCTTCCGGAAACCATGGCGCGACGATTCCGGGCAATTGTGCTTAAAGAAGAGGGCGATGGACTCCTAGTTGGAATGCTTGACCCCATGGACATTTTTGCCGTGGATGAATTGTCCCGGGCATTAAAGCGAAATGTGCAGCAGGCGGTGGTCCGGGAAGGTGAGCTACTCAGTGCACTTGATGTCATCTATAGGCGAACAGAAGAAATTGCTAGCTTTGCAGAGGAGCTTGAAGAGGAGTTAGGCGCTGAGGCGGAAGTGTTCGACATCGGCAGTCTTTCGACCGACGGTGAGGATGCGCCAGTGGTAAAGCTGCTTAGATCAATTTTTGAAGATGCCATTCAAATTCAAGCGTCGGACATCCATATTGAGCCCGGCGAGAACGAATTGCGCATCAGAAATCGGGTAGATGGCGTGTTACATGAACAGGTCATGAAAGAAAATCGCGTTGCCGCGGCACTCGTGCTGAGATTAAAACTGTTGTCTGGACTCAATATTGCCGAGAAGCGGCTGCCCCAGGATGGTCGCTTTAATATTAAAGTTAAAAATCGAAACATTGATGTCCGTCTTTCTACCATGCCTTTGCAGTTTGGGGAGGCGGTTGTCATGAGATTGCTTGATCAATCAAATCAACTGACAGATCTCAGTAAGGTTGGCATGCCCCCGTTGATCCTGAGTGAGTTTCGTCGCGTGATTCATAAACCCCATGGGCTTGTCCTGGTGACGGGTCCAACAGGGAGTGGTAAGACCACAACCTTGTATGGAGCCCTCGCGCATCTGAATACACCCGAGAGAAAAATCATAACGGCTGAGGACCCGGTTGAATATCGGTTGCCCAGAATCAACCAGGTTCAAATCAAAGGAGACATTGGTTTAGATTTCGCTAGTGTTCTGCGGGTTGCCCTGAGGCAGGACCCTGATGTGCTGTTGGTTGGTGAGATTCGGGATGCGGAGTCTGCAGAGATTGCACTGCGTGCCTCCATGACCGGCCATCTGGTGTTTTCAACTTTACATACAAATGACGCGATGTCAGCTATCCATCGATTGGTTGATATGGGGGCTGAAAGTTATCTGGTCGCCTCTGCGCTAAAGGCAGTGCTAGCCCAGCGCCTGATTCGGAAAAACTGTACCCATTGTTTGTCCGACTACGAACCTGAACCAGCAGAACTCGACTGGCTGTTTGAAAAGAGTCGGACGGGAAAATTAAAAGAGCGCCGTTTCAAAAAAGGCGCAGGCTGCTCCCGGTGTAATGAAACGGGCTTTAGCGGCCGAATAGGAATATTTGAATTATTGTTAATAGACGGGCCCATGAGTGCGGCGATTCGGGATCAGGATCATACAAGGTTTACGATGCTGGCCCATAAGGACGGTGGATATCGGCCCCTTTATCAAAGCGCTCTGGATTATGCGCTGCAGGGTTTAACAACACTCGAAGAAGTAGGGCGGGTAGCGGAGCAAATGGAGGAGGTTGAATACGAGTCATCACAAATTCATGCGGCGCCCCAGGCGGCATCCAAAGTGTCGCCCGCGGTGTCTGAGCGTGCCTGGTGACCGCCTTTCGGTACACCTGCCGAAATCAGGGTGGCTCCATGGTTACCGGTACTCTAGAGGCCGCTAATGAGGAAAATGTCGCCAATGAACTGCTTGGGACGGGTCTGACGCCCATTTCGATCGAGTTTGCGACAACCTCCGAGAACCCATCGATCGACTGGCGAAGGTGGTTTGAGCCGAAAATTGAGCTTGAGGACTTGATTCTTTTTAGTCGGCAAATGTTCAGTTTATCCAAGGCAGGTATTCCAATGATACGCGCCTTAACAGGCCTGTCGGAATCTACAGTGAACGTCACTTTACGCCGTGTGATTGAAGAAGTGCAAAGTGATCTTGAGGCTGGTCAGCCTCTATCCCAGGCGATGGCAAAACAAGAAAAGGTATTTTCGGATCTCTACATTGCAATTATTCATGTGGGAGAAAATAGTGGTCGGCTGGATGAAGCGTTTGCGCAAATCGCAACCTACCTTGAGCTAGAGCGGGAAACGATTAAGCGCATAAAATCAGCGACTCGTTACCCAACCTTTGTACTAGTTGCGATGGGAATTGGCTTATTGATTATTAATGTTTTTGTGATTCCTGCCTTTTCAGGTGTCTTTGAAAAGCTGGGGGCGGATTTGCCCTGGCAAACTCAATTACTGGTTGGGTTCTCCAATTTTGTCGTGTCCTACTGGTATTTCCTGTTGTTTGTGGCGATTGGAATCGTGACCGGGGTTCGAACCTGGGTCGCTCGACCTGAAGGCCGGCTGCAATGGCATCGCTGGAAATTGAAACTACCGGTAATTGGTTCTCTGTTCGAGCGCATTCACCTCGGACGGTTTTGTCGATCCTTCTCGATGATACTGCGCTCTGGATTACCGATCATGCAGGGCCTACATATTGTCAGTCAGGCCCTTGGAAATGATTACATGTCCGGGAAGATAAAGGGTATGCGGGGCCATATTGAACGTGGCGGGAGCTTTCTCCAGAGTGCTCATCAATCAAAGTTGTTCACGCCCCTTGTGTTGCAAATGATTAGCGTTGGAGAAGAAACCGGTGCGATGGACTCGATGCTCGCCGAAGCGGCGGAGTTTTATGAGCAAGAAGTTGATTATGAACTGAAGGGGCTAGCGGATGCCATTGAACCCATTTTGATTATTGGCATTGGTGCCATGATCCTGGTACTGGCTCTGGGTGTGTTCCTGCCACTTTGGGATCTATCAAGTGCAGCGGCTAGATAGGCTTTTTTGTTAAAGGTTTGCTTAGCATAGAACCATGAATGTACTTTTTTGGTTTGTTTATTCGTATTCCTTCTACTGGTGAGCCTTCAGAAAGTTCAGTCTTAGCTAGACTAAAAGAAAGAGCACGTCGCTCGTTTGTTGGGTGGCTGGCTGGGAAATTTGGAACTCTATTTTGGCGTTCCTTTCGGAGGAAAAGATGAAGAATCAATCAGGTTTCACCATCATCGAACTGGTGGTAGTCATTATTTTGCTCGGCATTATGGCGGCAACAGCGTTACCACGATTTATGGATGTTACAGACGAAGCTCACAATTCTGTGGTTGAAGGGGTTTATGGAGGATTGCAGTCAGGTATGTCCCTATATCACGCTCAGTGGGTTGCTGAGGGTCAGCCGGATCCGAGTACTCAACTTACGGATTTCGGTAGCCTGAGGACAACGCCGGAAGGTTATCCCTACGGCACCGTAGACAACTCAGCGACCGCTGATGATGTTGTGAATGATGCTGATTGTGCTGCGATATTTACCAACGTACTACAAGCTGGCGCTCCGTCTATTGCCGCGGTCGCAAACCTGGCGGGTGTCGTGGGTTCTACAACCGACTTTACGACCCACGAAAATAGTGATGACTGTTTGTATTACTACACTGCGGAAACCTCATCCGCCGGGGCAACGGTTGCGACGTTAAGTTATGACTCGGAAACCGGGCAGATAACCCAGGCAACAGCGGCACTGCCATAAAGCAGGCATGTTGGTTCTCTAGGAAAAGTGCAGCGCCGGTTCTGGCGCGTTTGCCAGGATGGTTGAGGTGAAAGATCGCGGATTTACAGTCATTGAGCTGGTGGTGTCGATTGCATTGTTGGCCATTGTTGCGGTTGGAACTAGCAGCCGCTGGTTTTCTGCTGATGCTTTTTCTGCGGATACACTAAAATCTCAGTTACTGGCTGAGGCTCGCCTGGCCCAACGTACCGCTCTGTCTAACAGTCAGGTAGTGGTGCATCTTGTGGTGTCTCAGTCCTCCAATAAATGGCGATACCAGATATTTATAGATAGTAGTGGCGCCACAACGTTGATGCGAGAGGTTCAGGCAGACGTCGATCGAGTTACTATCCAGGTCACGGGAGGCGTATCGACAACCCTTGTGCAGGGTGCTGATCTAGATCTGCAATATGATGACCTTGGCAATTTGTCCGGTGTTACCCTCGCAGGGGTTGCCGGTAACGTTGATAGCGGCCTGAGTTTCCTGCTTGCCGGCGACCGAACTTTTTGCATTTCTCCACTTGGATTTGCCCATGACGGCAGTTGCATTTAGATTCAATTCTGGAGCCACCCTCGTTGAGTTGGTTATTGCGATTGCAATACTTGCGGTTGCGATTGTACCTCTGACTATGACCCTGTCCCATTCGGCGAGTCACAGTGCTGATTCGATGATTGAAGTGAAAGTCATTGAGTTAGGTCAGGCGTATATTGAAGAAATATTAAGTAAACGTTTCGATGAAACGACAACCCTGGGTGGGTCGCCGCCCTGTGCTCTGGCAACCATGCCCTGTGGTGCCATTGGACGAGAAGCCGGAGAAAGTCGCAGCACTTTTGATGACGTTGACGATTACGATGGCCTGAATGAACAGCCTCCGTTAGATTCTCTCGGCATACCGAGAGTCGGCTACGACCGGTTTAGTGTTTCAGTTTCTGTTGCTTATGCCTCTGCAGCAGAGGTTGCGAGCTACGGCCTCGATAGTACTGCTGACGCAAAAAAAATACAGGTCAGTGTTTCGCCCCCTTCAGGCACAACGGTGGTCTTTGATATTTATCGGGCCAACTTTTGATGCTGCTGCACAAGCCTCCACTTAAAAGCAAACCCGGCGGCTTCACGATGGTGGAGTTGGTCATTGTGATTGTTCTGATGAGCCTCGTGTCCCTGGCGGGGGTAGAGGTGATTCGTCAATCCAGTGAGTCATACTTAAAAATGTCGAATCGGCAGGGTCTGGGTAGTGCCGCGAGATTGGCCGTCGAGCGTCTGAGCAGAGAATTTCGTAGTGCGTTACCCGGCAGTGTCAGAACTAGCGGAGATTGCATCGAGTTCTTGCCTATAGAAGTTGCAGGCACTTATGTAACCGCGCCATTCGAAAGTGCTGCTACGTCGATGACGGTAGTTCGTGTCTCGGCAGATCTTGCGGCGGAGCTCGGTCGCGTTGCTATCTATTCGGTGGGTGACAACGTTTTTGATCTGGACGCTGGCATCTTGTCTCCCGAGGCGAGTATCGGAGCTTCTGACGCGGGTAATATTAGTACGGTTAGCTGGACTGGAAGTCATCTGTTCGAATTTGAGTCACCGACCAGTAGGTTTTATATGGTTTCAGATCCCGTCAGCTACTGTGTAGATGGGGATAACTTGTTTCGCTATAGCAATTATGGCGTTGTAGATCCTCAGCCTTTGTTGGACGATCTTCCGACTGCCCTACCCGACAGAGCATTACTGGTTAATCAGGTATCGTCTACCGGTACTCCCTTTCGTGTGATGGATCCCGGGCTCAGTCGAAATGCGATTGTGATGATTGTGTTGTCGCTATCCACCGACGGCGAATTTCTCCAGATCACCCAGGAGGCGCAGCTTCGCAATGTGCCTTAATCAAACCGGCCTCGCTAGCAAGCAACAATCTGGTCTGGGACTAGTCGGCGCAATATTTGTGATTGTTGTGGTGTCACTTCTATCGGTGGCAATGTCACGAATGCTAGAGGCCGACAAGATATCCCAGAGTTATGAAATTTTGGGGCTAAAAGCGTTACTCGCGGCTGAAAGCGGTGCTCAGTTGGCTGTCAACCGACTAATGCCCCCGGACAGTACCGGCAGCTGCGCGGATCGTACCTTTGACTTTGAAGCTTCGAGCTTGAGGTTTTGTCAGGCGGTGGTTTCATGTACTGCCATCGCAGCTAATGGCGAAGACTATTTTACGGTTTCCTCCCGGGGACGGTGTGATGCCAGTGACTTTACGGCAAGCCGCACGGTAGAAGTCAGATTGTCTCCCTAGGAAAGCTCTGATTAATGTCACTTTCCATTGGCAATTTCGTTTTGTGTCCAAATTTGTCAACTTTTGTGGTTCGAACCTGACTCAAACGGTCCTGTTTTATGGATTGCCCATGGCAGAGCTTCCCTCTTTTTTGCGTCCTGCACAAAATAAATTCAATTTTAAGTGTCTGATATATAAGGAAATAATGGTCTATTAATGGGCCGATTCAAAAAATTGGCACAGCGATTGTATTAGTACTGTCAGATTCCAAACATTTGAATACAAAATAGGACGGACCCAGACATGAACAACTTCAAAAAAATTGCACTGACTACAGCCATCGCTTCTTCACTGTTTGTTGGACAGGCCTTTGCCGCGGACCAGGGTTCGCTTGGTAGCGACTCAACCGGTAAGAGTGTTGTTAGCCTCTCTATTAATGACCAGGTTCAGATCACAGGTGTTGATGACATTGCACTGGGCGCGTTTGACGGTACTAACGATCTTACTGGCGCTACGGCATTTTGTGTTTACCGAAGTGGTGCTGGTGACTACCAGATGACGGTTAGCGCTGAAGGTAAAGCAGCTTTTGAAGTCGCTTCTGCGACAACCGGTGACACAATTGGTTTTACCACTAAGGTTGATGGCGATGCTGACGCTTCTAATGGTGCAGCAATCGCCCATGCCGGTACCAGTGGTACTTTCTCGGGTAGCAGTGCAATTGATTGTGGAGCGAGTGATAACGCCGCGCTGGAAGTGAACTTTGCGGCTGCAGACCTGCGAACTGCCGGTTCAGCTGCTGATTACACTGCAACTGTTGTCATCTTAGTTGAACCTATCTAAGCCTCTCGGCGAGATTTATGAAACTTCTACTGAAACAAACCGGATTGGCCATGACACTGATGTGTCTGGCCAATTTGGCGTTAGGGACTGAGATTGTGGTCTCTAGCACGCTAACGGGTGTTCAATCGATTCGATCTCCCCAGCCCGCAATGTCGGCGGGAAAGCTAAGTTTGCAGCTTCCTCCCAAGATTGCTGTGACAATACCTGGTTCCTTTGACGTCGCTACTGACGCTTTTTCGATGTGTGTGAGTGCCGAGCGCGACGGACCAGAGCTGTTTGTTTCTGCAACTCAGATTGGCTTGCGGAAAACACCGGTAAGCAAAATGGGATGCGACATCCAAAACAACGTCAAACTTGATCTTCAGACAAATCCAAATCAGAGTGGAAAAATCGTTACACTGTTGCTTGCACCGGAGTAAGCATGCATCGAATTTTCTGCATTTCATTGATTCTACTCATCTGTCTACCGGCGAATGCCCGCCTACGGGATTACGTCAACGTAGCGGCGTTGTCTAATCGAAATCTCGGTACCTGGTCAGCCGGTGATGGTGATCGTGTTTGGCAAAGTACACATTGTGTTGCGTCATCAAACTACAACAATACCTACAACGATCCGCCTCCAGTCGTATCTCCGGCGGCTGTCCATGAGCCCTACCAATTTCGCATTACCGATACTGCTGCAGCAACGGGCTACCATCTTTATTTAGACGATGATCCTTCGAATACCGGTAATGCCCGAATTGAAGCCACCTTTGAACACAGAGATATCAAGGTCGGCACTGGATACGAAGTCTTGAGTGATGGTGTTTACGATACCCATGGGCATACGGGCCAATTCAAGCGTTGTAACAATGGTGACAATTCGGAAATTCAAATGACCCTTAACGAGACTGAGCTGGTGAATGCTCGAGCTGGACAATATCGAGGCCGCTTTGAAGCTGAGGCAACCGGCGGCAGCTCCGGCACAACTACCCATAGCCGAAATCTTGTGATGAGGGTAACGGTGGCTGAAATCGTTCGCGTCAGTTCCCTCGATAATGTGTTACTTGGTAACTGGAGCGGCAGTGGAGATATGCAAGGGGATGAGACGTTTTGCGTTTATAGCAATAACGATTCCGCCGGTTATACCATTGACTTTTCTTCCCCGAATAAGAGTGGCAACGTATTCCGACTTGGAAACGACACGCTCACTGAATTTGTTGAATATGATTTGGTGTTTGCTGATTCTGCGCTTGGAACAGGTACTGCCGTTGGTAGGAGAACCGTATCCGGCACCGGAAGTAACTCCGCAGCAGATTGTGGCAGTGTGGATAACGCCAGAATATCGGTAAATGTATCTGCTGCTAGTCTTGGTGCGGCAACTCCAGACAGCTACTCCGACACGATTACATTACTTGTTGCGCCTCTATAGCGGCTGACAAGTTAAGGTCCCCAGGGTGGCAATAAGGTTTTCTTCTGGAAGCTCCGGCAGCTCAACTGAACAACGATTGGTGCGGGTTCGAACGGTTATGGTTTTAGTATTCGATTTGATTTCCGCCTGAAATACACCGAAGTCGTCGGTGGTTGCAAGACCCACAACACCTTCAATCAAACCATTTTGAATCGGCGTGCCGGTTGCATCGTTAATTTGTCCGAAGGCAACCAGAATTCGACTCGCCTCCCAGGTCAGGGTGATCACATTGCCGGGATATAGTGTTGTGGTTTGTGTTGTGGTGTCAAAATCTAATAGAGCAGAACCTTTTGACCGTAGGGCAATGTTGTAGGTTCGAAACGGGGCTAGAGGCACAAGGCTCTTGCTACCAATTGCTGCATTGTCTCTTACCAGCTTGTTTACCTCGACATCAAAATAGGCATCGGCGGCCTCGCCTTTAATGTCGAGTATGACGGCGGAACGTGCCTGGCGCTTACCGCCGAAAGTAAACGTGTCTCGGTTTGCAATAATACTCGTGTAGAAACTAGCGCCGTAACTGATGGCATCTTTTTCTTCAGAATAAACCGTTTCAATATTGGCGCGACCCAACTGGGAGGCAATATTAAATTCTGATTCAAGGCTACGATCGAATTGTTCGTCCACGGCGCGTAACGCAACGCTGACATCCGACAAATAGCGATCACCGTCCTGCCAGGTTGAGCTTAGATTGCTGTTAATTCCTGATTCAGTTTGCCGCCCTTCGTTGTCCTCATAATAACCCTGGCTAGTGAGGCTGGTTTGCCATCGGTTACCTTTTACGGACATGCGCGCGCCGAGCAATACCTGCCAGTCGCCGTTGTCTCGACTGGCCTGCAAACTAGTTGAAATTACCTGGTTGTGAAAAACATAAGACGGGAATTCGTACCTCAAGCCATAGTTTTTGTCCGTGGCACTTAAACGTTTGTTATATCGCGCACTCAAATGAAGTGAGCCCTGACCAATGGGTCGAGATGCAGTCAGTGATCCCTGGGTGAGGGTACTGCCTAGTAATGAATTTCCCTCGCTGCGGGTTTCTCTAAGATTTGCGCCCAACGTCACATTACCGATGCGAAAGTTAGAAATGATATTTGCCGCCCGAGCCTGGTTCGCCCCAAGGGCGACGTTGAATCGAAGGTCGTAGTTTCGACCGAGACGAAAAATTCCCGCCTCAACCAGGTTTTGGTCTGTGTCCGAGATAAAGCCAAATTCACCGCCAAAATCCCGAGTGATGCGTCGACTAAGCCCAAAGCGAATCAACTCCTGACCGTTGCGACTGGGTAAGGTATGGTCGAGGGATTTACTGACCTGTTCGCCCAGGTCAACAAAATACAAGTTCTGACCGAGGGGCGGGAGGCGACTGGACTTCACATAGAAGCGGGTTTCTTCGCGAATGCCTCCGGCGCTATCGCGAATTCTCAATACAATATCGTAGGCCCCGCCAGGAAGTTGAGAGGTATCGAGTATTTGATTGCCGGTCTCGTATATGTCGGTGGTTATGAGTCGGCCATCTTTGAGTATGTCGACTCTGCTTCGGCTGTCTAAGAATAGTTGCAGTTCATTTCCCGAGGACTGGTCGAGATCAGTCCGGGTGTCCAGGGAGCTACCAAAACTCACCCCAAGAAAATCCGATTCGCGGATGAACACCAATGAGCCGGGGCTGGACCTAAATATCCCCGCTTGAAATTGTTGTCCAGCAAACTCCCGCTGCAGGGCCAGGGTGTCGAAAGTGAGATCTTCTGTTTCGTTGTAGTTGCTGACTGCTACCAACCGGCTCTCTCGAAAAGCAATGGTGGTTGAGTTGGCGACGTTGTAACTCTCATCCCTGCCTTCTTCACCATTCACCGTTGCGGAAAGTACGTTGAGTAACGACAGGCCAGAATCAGAAGCCGGAAGAAATTTATCAATCCCCGCGTCCCTCACCGAAAGCAGGTCTTTAGATAGAAACAGGTCTACTCGGAATCGATTCTCATCGAAAATCACCTCGACGGTGGTTGGGTTTAGTTTTCCGCAATTGCTTTGGTTTGCGTTTAGACAAACCAGGCCGCTATTGCTGTTTAATTCTTCGGTCAAGAATTGCTCGAGCTGCTCCGGATCAAGCAGGTCAGGTATCTTTGCAACAACTGAATGAGGCTCCAGCAGGGTAATATCGTTAGGCGTGAAGGTTGCTAGAGTTGAAATGAGATAGGAGCCACCGTAATAGATGTCGACCTGGGTTGTCTGGGGTTCCAATAGGTGTTCAAAGCCTGGCGGTACAAAGCGCTTTTTCTTGGTAGGCTTATCCGCGCTGGTTTTTGTGGTGGTGGTTTTTGGTTGGGCTTCCGGCGCAAAGCTGCTAACAAATTTGGTTTTGTCAGGTGCCTCAGTTAGCTTCTCCGCAGGCGCTAGAAGTGGGAAAAGTATCGCAACAAAAAATATCTGCAGTGGTCGACACACCGGGGAATCCAGTATCAGGGATAGACCTGGGTCTTGATGCCATCAAATGATCGAATGGAGTAGGTGACTGGAGCATCAAAGGGCAGTTCCAACTGCCATTCGTTGTTTGCATAGAGTCGCCGGCTCGTCAGATCTTTACATTCAGTGCTGTTGCTGGGGTTACATTGTTTGCCATCGGAAAGCAGCACATTGGTATTGCCGTTATTTACAAAGGTCATCATTTTGCCGTTCCGCTGGGCGTTTAAGGTCGAGGCAGGGCTGTCAGGTTGGATAATGGCGAGTATCTGATAGGCCACAACAATACGCAGTTGGCTACTATCTTCTTCTAACGGCGGAACAATAGGCGTGACATTTATTCTATATATGCGCTCCTCGGTGTTGTCCGGTTTCAGATTTACAATCCGAATCAGTTTTTGACCATTGGGCGGAATGACCAATTTGTTCGGTGTGGCGAGTAGCTTTAGCTTACTCGGGTCGGTTACCGTGGCTCTGATTTCATCAACGGTGCCGGCTTTTGTGACTTCTAGCACCTCAACCTGGACATACATATCTTCGGTGTCAGAGTTGGTGACTTTAATGTCCTGTCGTGCGGGTTCGCCCGGCTCAAAAACGACAATAGAACGGTCAACGTACATATCAGCCGTGGCGGTAGCACAGAAAAAAGTACTGAAAATGGTGCTGAGTAAAGCTGCAAAGACTAGCGCGGCACGCCTGGAGTGTGTGGGTCTGATCATGCTGTTCCCTTGTTTACTTGCCGATGAGTCTATCATACCGGTGCGACGACCAGTGTCAGAGCGCCGCTGTATAAACCAGAATCGGCTGCCTCGAGATCTGCGGCGAGAAATTGAATGTTAAAGTTTGGTTGTCCGTCGCAGGCATCTTTGTCGGCAAGCACTGCGTAAACAGGTGACGGTTTGCCAGGGCTAAGTTGATCGTATTGGATGCTGCCCTGCTGGCCATTGTAAGAAATGGCATAGCGCAGTTCATTTCCCTCTTTATTGGTCAGTGAGAAGCTGGTTTGGCTACTGCTGCTGCCGTAGGCAATGATGGAATAGCGGGTGCTGGCATTGCCTTTGACACAAAAGAATTCCTCGTAGTTTGCATCCACGTCCCGTCGTTCAATATCGAAGTGCACATCAGAAATTGTGTCGATCGATAATGAAGGCAGAATTGCGAGGGAAATGGTCACACGGGAAGACGCTTGATCCTCAGGCTTGCGGCTCTCAGCGAATGCAAAATGACCCGACAATAAGAATAGGGCCAGCACAAAAGTGATGGGGTAGTGTTTCATAAGTCCGTTTAAAGTACGTATCTAATAGATGGTAATGCAGAGACTATGCCAGTGTCACGGATTGAAACTAGTGCTGGCTACTGTGTGTGAGCGCTTGCTAACGTTTAAGATGACGTCACATCAGGTCTGGATGTGACCTATTAGGCTGGTTGCCTGGGATGGTGACCTTTAGTGAAGGTTCGAGTAGTAAAGGTTCAAGTAGAAAAAGTTCAAGCCTAAATAGGAATGATCCAGACCACCTGTTGGCCATTCGAATCAACTGACTGGGACTGGAGTAGATCTGTGTCGCAGAAGACTTCGTCGAGGCTCACGGCGCAGCTTTGAAATTGTGGTTCAAAATTTTCTTCTGGAAGCAGGTTTACTGCAATCTGAATCGTCACCGAAGCGGTGCCGTTAGCGCTGCTGAGGACCGGCGCTAGTAGAGCGAATATCAGGCAGCCGGTTGTGATGACTCGATTTATCATGATTGGATTAAAGGCTGAATTGTCATGAGTTGCAACTACAGTCTGTCGGCCGCTTGCCTAAAAAGATTCCTCTGACTCGAGGCCTAGATCATTGATCTTTCGAGTCAGGGTGTTGCGACCCCAACCCAGCAGGATGGAGGCATCGTTCTTGCGGCCTCCAGTTTGCTTGAGGGCAGTTTCAATCATGATTTTTTCAAACCGGGGTAGTGATGAACTCAGAAGACCTTCATCGCCGGGCTTAATTTGTGCGAGTTTGCGCGAGGCCCAACTGCGTAGAGATTTCTCCCAGTTTTCACTGTCGCTGGTTTGATCCTTTTCCTCGAGGAGTTCAGGGGGCAAATCTTCAACCACAACCTCGTTACCCGTTGCCATCACGGTGATCCAACGGCAGAAGTTTTCAAGCTGCCTGACGTTGCCAGGCCAGGGCAGATGCGTCACAAATTGCATGGTCTCGGGTTTTAGTAACTTGGCCTCCTCATTTAACTCCTTGGCGGCGAGAGTCAAAAAATAGTTCGTCAATAGCGGTATATCCTCTCTACGCTCCGCCAGAGTAGGGATATGAATACGGATGACATTAAGCCGGTGGTAGAGATCTTCGCGGAATCGGTTTTCAGCAACCAGCTGTTCCAGATTTTGGTGGGTTGCAGCGATGATCCTGACATTGGCCTTTAAGGGTTGATGACCGCCGACACGATAATATTCACCATCGGACAGTACCCGAAGTAAACGGGTTTGCGCCTCGGAGGGCATATCCCCAATTTCATCTAGAAATAGCGTGCCACCTTCTGCCTGCTCAAATCGTCCTATTCGAGCTGCATTGGCACCGGTAAATGCGCCCTTTTCATGGCCGAACAGTTCCGACTCTATCAGGTCGTGTGGAATGGCTGCCATATTCAGAGCAATAAAGGTCTGATTCGCTCTAGGGCTGTGTTTATGCAATGCCTGGGCGACTAGCTCTTTACCCGTGCCCGATTGGCCGTTGATTAAAACCGTGACATTAGACTTGGATAGCCGGCCGATTGCGCGGAAAACTTCCTGCATGGCGGGGGCCTTGCCGATGATCTCTGAATCGATCTCAGCTTCTACCCGGGGCAGTGGTGCTTCGTTTTGTTGCTTATGATTGATGGCGCGGCGAACAACGGCTACCGCCTCATCAACTTCAAAAGGCTTTGGAATGTACTCAAAAGCACCGCCCTGAATCGAGGTGACAGCACTGTCGAGATCCGAATGGGCCGTCATGATAATCACCGGTAACTCGGGATGACCGGATTTAATGCGCTTGAGTAGATCAATACCATCCATTCCCGGCATTCGGATGTCCGTGATGATGGCATCCGGTGGGCAGTGGTCAATATCCGCTAACAAAGGTTCTCCTGATTCGTAGCAGGTGACCTGCATACCGGCCTGGCTTAAGGCTTTCTCAAGTACCCAGCGGATGGAGCGCTCGTCGTCCACTACCCAGACGTTGCTGACAGAATTCATAGTGATAGCTCCAATGGGAGGAAAATTGAAAATATTGTGTTGCCCGGGCGGCTCTCAAATTCGATCAGCCCCTGGTGCTGGTGCACGATAGATTGTGCGACGGACAAACCCAGGCCCGTACCATCTGGTCGGCCGGTAATCATGGGATAAAACAAGTGTTGCTTAAGTTCGGTGGGGATTCCCGGGCCGTTATCAACAATATCGATCTTGGCTACAAGCTTGTGCTGGGTGGTGCCAATGGTGAATTGCCGTTCAATTCGCGTCACAAATGAAAGGCAAGGTGACGTCGAATCTTGCAGCGCCTGCATTGCGTTCCGGGCCAGGTTAAGTACTACCTGGACCATAAGCTCCGGGTCGATACTCACCTCGGGAATACTGGGGTCGTAATCGGTTCTAAATTCGAGGTTCGGATCAGCTTCAAGTTCGATCAGCGTTCGCACGCGTTCTAACACCTCGTGGATATTGGTCAGTGAGGGCTGGGGCAATGATTTGGGTCCGAGCAGCCGGTCAACCAGTGCCGTGAGTCGATCGGTTTCGTCGACAATAATTTCTGTATAGGCCCGGAGATCCTCCGTGGGCAACTCTCGTTCCAATAATTGCGCCGAACCTCGGATGCCTCCCAGGGGGTTTTTGATTTCGTGGGCCAGGCCTCGAATCATTTGTCGAGTAATTTGCTGTTGGGTAGAAATGCTCTCGTCTCGGTCGATCTTCAGATATCGATCTAGCGGATAGAGTTCGAGGATGGCATTTGTTCCTTCCTCGTTTCGAATGGGGGTAATGAAATAGTCACAGGTAATGATGTTGCCGCTGACCAGCTCAAGTCTTACCTTTCGGCCGGTGAAGGACTGCTCTGTGGTGAGCGAGTCGAAGACGATACTTTCAATTTCACCGGCGGATTGAAATATGTCGCCGATGTGGTGGTCTCGAACCTGATTACCCGAAACCTCTAAGAGGTTTTCCGCCGCAGCGTTTAAAAACAGCAGGCGTAGCTGGTCATCTAACTCCAGAATGCAGATATTAAGGTGGTTGATAATGTCATGGGTCATGCTTTGATTACGCCGGCAAACGGATCTCGATTCAGCGTTGTGCACAAAGAGATCTGGTTACAGCTAGATAAGCAAAAACCAAACCACATTCGATATGCAGGTAAAACGCCGGTTGTGGAGGTTCAGTCTAGAGGATGTATCCGTGATGCGCACCATAATAGTGCGTTCATTTATGGGGCGTTACTTTGTGGCGCGATGAAGTAGGGAAACCCGGAGCACGGTTGTCGAAACGGTGTTGCTCGATTGGAGAACTTTCCCAGATTCGTCTTCGACAATTTGTGCCTGGATTTGATGTGTGCCCCGATCGACATTCGGAACCGAGATCGAGCCGGTCGATTTCTGCTTGGCGACAACACTGCCATCGATCATTAGCTGTAAGCTGTGGTTGGCCTGGATCGGTGGATCTACTTCAAACTGAACCATCAGGTTGCCGGCATTACTACGTACAGCGGTGTCGTGGGTTGGGTTGACAATTCTCAGGACGGTATAGGCGGGGCCTGGTTTAGCCTCTGCAGGGGTTGTAGCGGACTTGAATAGACCATCTGTGGGTTGGGCTTTAAAGGTCTGGGGCGGTGCAACTTCGATCTCCTCGGCCGTATCCGAGGCCTGATCGCTAAACACAGTATTGCCGTTGGCGTCCTTCGACTTAAAGACGGTATTTTCAGCCTGGGCCTGCAGGCCACTTGCTGCAGCCAACAACAGTGTCAGTAATAACAATAATCGTCCCATCATGCTCTCCTGTTGGAGTTCCTACTGGGTTTATTGTCGCACAAAAAGAAAAGCCCCGATCCAGGGACCGGGGCTTTTTATTTCGCTCCAAGACTGAGTAAGTCTTAGGTTGAGTAGTACATTTCAAATTCAACGGGATGGGGTGTCATCGCCAGTTTGGTGACGTCCTGCATCTTCAGATCAATGTAGGCATCAATCTGTGAATTTGTGAACACGTCGCCTTCCGTGAGGAAGTTACGATCTGCATTCAGATTGTCGAGGGCCATTTCCAGTGAAGAAGCAACTGTAGGTAGGTCCTTCATTTCTTCCGCTGGTAGGTCGTAGAGGTCCTTATCGAGTGGTCCGACAGGCTCAATCTTGTTCTTGATACCATCAAGGCCAGCCATCAGCATGGCGGAGAACATCAAGTATGGATTGGCTGTTGGATCGCCGAATCGAACTTCAACACGGACGCCTTTAGGGTTTGCGCCCTGGACATACGGAATACGGATCGAAGCAGAACGGTTACGGGCTGAGTAAACCAGCATCAAAGGTGCTTCAAAGCCTGGTACCAATCGCTTGTAGGAGTTGGTAGAAGCATTTGAGAAGGCGTTGATTGCGCGGGCATGCTTAATAATGCCGCCAATGTACCAGAGTGCTTCCTGGGACAGGTTACCGTAACCTTCTCCAGCAAACAGGTTAGTGCCGTCTTTCCAGATAGACTGGTGAAGGTGCATGCCGCTGCCGTTATCACCAACCAGTGGCTTCGGCATAAATGTAGCGGTTTTGCCGTAGGCGTGAGCAACATTCAAAACACAATACTTGTAGATCTGAACTTCGTCAGCTTTCTTGGTAAGGGTGTTAAAGCTCACACCAATCTCACACTGTCCAGCGGTGCCAACCTCGTGGTGATGCAGGTCGACATCAAGGCCCATGGCCTCCATTGCGCCACACATTGAATTACGGATATCAACCAGAGAGTCGACGGGTGGCACGGGGAAATAACCGCCTTTAATGCCCGGTCGGTGACCCATATTGCCACCTTCAAAGGTGTCATTTGAGCTCCATGCTGCTTCCTCAGAATTGATCTGGTAGGTTGCGCCACTGATATCTGACTTAAACTTGACGTCATCAAAGATAAAAAATTCAGGTTCAGGACCGAAGTACGCGGTATCACCAATGCCCGTTGAGGTCAGGTATTTCTCAGCCTGTCGAGCAGTGGATCGTGGGTCGCGCTCGTAGCCCTGCAAAGTGCTGGGTTCAACGATGTCGCAACGCAGGTTAACGGTGGTTTCTTCAGTAAAAGGGTCAACCACAGCAGTATCGTCTACTGGCATCAGAATCATGTCGGATTCGTTGATGGGCTTCCAGCCTTCGATGGATGAACCGTCAAACATTGCACCAGACTCGAAAAAATCGGCATCGATCTTCGCGGAATTGTGAGTGACGTGTTGTTCTTTACCAGCTGTGTCAGTGAATCTGAGATCCACCCACTTAGCTTCGCTTTCTTTGATCATTTTCAGAGTTTTATCTGACATTAACGGGTCTCCGATGGGTTCGTTTTGGTGCGGTTCTTATAATCAGTGCAAGAAGGGGAGCAAAGAATATGCCATCACCCCCTAAAGATAAACCGTTGATTCTTGGCGGCTGTAGGGATTCAGTAGCCGAGGGCGCGCACCAAAATAGACCCTTTACGGATTTAACGACCCAATATGGTGCGAAGTGCGGGTTGAGCGCTAGGCAATCACAACAATGGTCACAACAATCTCAGAATCTTGATCGATGATGCTGACCACTTCATGGCCATTGATTCTACACCAGGCTGGAATATCGCTCCTGACGCCTGGGTCGGTGCAAATGGCTCTCAAATGATCGCCAGGTGAGAGTAGTTTGATTGCATCCTGAACCCGTATGACCGGCATCGGACAAAGTAACCGACGGCAATCAATTTCTGTTGTGATTGGGTCAGACATACCAGCTTTTTTTAATATCAGTCGCTGCTTTGGGTTTTACGCTGAGTAAGCTGGTTTCGCCGCCGGGTTGCCGAACCTGGATGTCCACGGAAGTCTCTTCCCGTCCCTGGCTATATCTGGCGACAATTTGAGCTGCTAGATTGAGATCATCTTCGTTGACCACCCCGTCGATCACGCATAGCGCGCCATTGTGGGAAACGGGATCGAGGCTGATAAATTGATTTTTATAGCCGGATAGATAGTTATTCTCGCCGTCTTCGCGGCTGATGATCAGTTTGAAGTGGGGGCGGGGCCTTAGGTGCCGACCGACTTTCAAAAGCATAATGTCGTCAAGGTCGTAGTCCCGTTCGTTGCGGGCCTTCCACAAATCACCGAGTTTGTCCGAGTAGCTTTTGTCCGTGAGGAAGCAGCAGCCCCCTGCAGGTTGAGACCAGGATTCAAAACCGAGCTTGCGGGCCAGTTCAATCTGCGGCTTTCGGTTTCTGCCATGGAAACTGAACATGTCCTCACGATTCACCCAGCCTTCCCGTTCCGGGAGGGTTTCTGGCAGGTGTTTAGCGCAAAGCGGGCGAAGCAACCTGTCTTCTGCACCGGATTCCCTGGCAATAACAGGCATGGTTTCTTTGCGCTGGGATTTGGGTCGCTGGCCAATCACCTCGCCGGTGATAATAAAGTCAAAGCCGTTTTCTTCCATCCAGGCCCAGGCCTGAGCTTTGTTGACCATAAAAATTTTACAGTCCAGACAAGGATTCATGTTCTGGCCGTAGCCGTGCTTGGGATTCAGCAACACATCTTTATATTCTTCGATGACATCAACAATGTGGAGTTTAATACCGAGGGTTTCCGCCACCCAGAGCGCATTGTTTCGCTTATCCTTATCCTTGTCCTTTCGTCGGATAGCGTGGGTGTGGCCTTCCACACAGAATCCTGTGTAAAAGTTAATACCTTCAACATGGACACCCTGATCCATGATGACGCGGGCAGCCAGCATGGAGTCAAGGCCGCCAGAAATCAGGGCAACAGCTCTTGGTTGGGTCATATATAGGTGTGGGGTTTGATTGCGGCGCGCATTATAACGCGCTTAGCTGCGAAAGGCAGTCAAATTCTCCTTTAACCCTAGAGCTGGACGAGTATAATGCCGCGCTTCTGATGAGACCCCGTTTATGACCCAAAAGCTGCGAAATATCGCCATTATCGCTCACGTCGACCATGGCAAAACCACTCTAATTGATAAGATCCTGCAACAGGCGGGCGCTTTGCAGCGTGGTGAAGAAGACGTTGAACGTCTCATGGACTCCAATGATATTGAGAAGGAACGTGGTATCACGATTCTTGCCAAGAATACGGCGCTGGATTGGCATGGCCACCACATCAATATTGTTGATACCCCTGGACACGCAGACTTCGGTGGTGAAGTTGAACGAATTCTTTCCATGGTGGATTCGGTTTTATTGATTGTTGACGCC
>TARA_R110002072_G_scaffold234368_1_pt1 | contig 24349 bp, 22 predicted proteins | sample TARA_R110002072 | Tara Oceans TARA_R110002072 (sample SAMEA4397118) | marine metagenome | biome: Polar Biome; feature: [SRF] surface water layer (ENVO:00010504); material: water (ENVO:00002006), including particulate matter (ENVO:01000060) such as... | depth 5 m | reverse complement strand
TTTTCCAGAAGTATAATCTGTTTGAATATCATAATATTTATAAGCAAAACGAGTATTAAAACCTTCTGCTATATTATAATTTGCTTCTACTTGAAAACTGTTAGCAAAACTTTTACCATCTAAATTATAGAAAGAAATTTGTTGAGGATTTTCCCAATCTACCACTACTTGATTTTCAAAATTTGTTCTATAAAAATCAAACGTGATGTCTCCTTTTTTATCAAACAATTTAAATCCTTGTAAATATGATATTCCATAATTCCACGCCACTTCTGGGTCTAAACCATAAATTTTCCCACCTGAAGATTGTACATCAATTTGCCTTGAACTTGCAAATAATTGCTGATTTTCTGCAAAAATATTAGCACTTTTTCTCCCCTGTCCAATAGAGGCTCTAAAAACTCCTTTTTCCCATGGAACGTACCTTAAATGAAATCTTGGTGTAACAAAAGTTCCTAATAAATTATGTGTATCCGTTCTTACTCCTGCGGTAAAGCTAAAATTATCAAGGTTGTCATATGCATATTCGAAAAAACCTCCAAATGAGTTTTCATTTCTTCTAAAATTGTTCAAGTTTACAAGTTCATTATAGGTATCATGTGTAAAAGTAATTCCTGTAGTAAACTTATTTCTAGTATCTCCAATAATAGAGTTAAATAGTAAATTAGAATAGACACTTTGATGTTGAATATCATAAATATTCAAACCAAAATATGAATCTTGTTGATGATTACTATAGGCAAATTGAAATCCAAAACTTTGAAAAGGGATTTCTGGAAATACGTATCCTAACTTTAAAGAAGTATCAAAACGTTTGGTCTCTATTTCACTTCCCCAAAAATTGGTAGTCCCTCTATCTCTTGTTGGATCGAAATTCAACTCCCCTGTTTGTTTAGAATCGTCCATATATCTGAAGTTGATAAAACTTACCCAACCTTTTTCAGCATCTATATATTGCCAACGATTCATAATGTTGATTTGGTTCATCAACGGAAAATCTAAAAACCCATCATCATTTCTATCAAACTTTTCTCCTCTATAATTTCCATGGACATATACTCCTGTTTGCCATTTTTCAGATACTTTTTGATTAAAATGTGTGTTCAGCTCCAATCTTCCACCTAAAGATCCATAGGCATTTACAAAGAATTTTTTATCTGTAAAAGGTTTTACTAATTCTGCATTTATCTGACCTGAAATGCTTTCGTAACCATTAATAACACTTCCTGCTCCTTTTGTTATTTGAATACTCTCTACCCAGGTTCCCGGTGTAAACGTCAATCCAAAAACTTGCGCAGCTCCTCTAATAGAAGGAATGTTTTCTTGCGAAATTAAAAGATAAGGACTCTTTAAACCCAACATTTGAATTTGACGAGTTCCTGTTAAAGCATCCGAAAAATTAACATCAATAGACGGATTGGTTTCAAAGCTTTCAGCAAGGTTACAGCAAGCTGCTTTTAATAACTCTGCACTGTTTACAGTGAAAACATTTTGTGTAGCTACAAAAGATCTTTGAGTCGCTTTCTTTTTACTTTTAAGTACCACTTCTTTTAATCCGTTATCTGGAGTTAAAAAATGATGAATTGGTTCTAAACTTGTAATAGTTAGTGTATCTGTTTTATAGCCAACAAAACTTACTACTAGCTTTTTATAACTAGATTTATAAGGAATTGTAAACCACCCTTTTTCATTGGTTGTTGCACCCACAGGAGTGTTTAGCCAGTAGACATTAGCTCCAAAAACTCCTAGATTGTCTTTAGGATTGTTTTGATCCATTATCATTCCTTTAAGTGTTTCTTGTGAGAATGATAATAATGGAATCAGCATTATGAAGCAGATAATATATTTTTTCATTTAAAATGATTCTTAAACTATTTTTTTTGAAATTTTCCTTGATAATAAAAAGCAGGCAAAAGAATTAACAATAACATTGGGTGGACTATAAACCTCCTAACATAGAAAGCAAAGAGATAGCCGCTTTCTAAATTATTTCTTAGTGAAATTGAAAAGATAACAATAAGGACCATAAAGGCTAGCATGAGAAAGAACCCTGAAAACTTGATGATTTTTTTCTTCCTGAAAATCAAATAAATAATTGCTAAAGAAATTATGCTATTTAAAGTATATCTAAAAAACATGTCCACTATTAAATGCCAAGTATCTATTTTAGGAACGGCTTTGTATAAATAATCGTTTTGAAAATAAACAATTAATGGATCGTAAAACAAATTTTCTTCGAAAGCTCTGATCATAAATAACAGTCCAAACAAAAAGATAAGACCACCAATTTTTATTATTTTGTTCATTTCTTATAATTTGAAAATTTATGAACCCACAGCACCCATAATAAAAAAGTAATTCCGTAAATAATGGCTGGAAAAACAAGATTATGCAATAAGGTTTGATGATCTTGATATTTATAAAGCATCACTGTTAAAAAAGCAATCCGTAAAATATTCACTCCGTAAATTATAAAACTCCCTACTATCCCAAATAAAATTGTTGCTTTTATTGAACCAGGAAAAGCAATAACAAAAGCTAAAAATAAAATAAGAATACTGATGGAATTACAGCCTTCGATAACTCTAGCAGTATAGTGACCATTCAGCAATACTTTTACAGACATTTCATCTGTATGCTGAACAACTGAGGCATCATATCCGAAAAATGTTAATACTGTTTTGGTTTGATTGGCTACTTTAGTAGTTATTGGAGCACATGAAAAAACGGTTCCTTTTTGTTGTGTTTTTTGTAAGTAAAATGAATAAAGTGCGAATAATATAAAATACGTAGCAAAAAATTTGACTAGAAAAAGAACGATATTTCTTTGCTTTTTCATAAAGAATTTGGTTTAATTTTGCTGTATTATTTTACAATATACAAATATAGAAAAATCGTGAACATCAATAACCTTAAGAACACCATAGAAGACATTATTTCTTCACAAAAAACAACAAGTCAAAAACAACAAGCTATTTGCGATTTTCTTGAAAATGAAATTTCGTATTATGATTGGGTGGGTTTTTATTTCAAAAATGGAGACAAAGAAGAATTGAAATTAGCTGAGTTTACAGGAGAACCTACAGAACATACCATTATCCCATTTGGTAAAGGAATTTGTGGTCAGGTTGCTGTTAGCAATGAAAACTTTATTGTTCAGGATGTTGTAGATCAAGATAATTATATTTCTTGTGGCTGGAAAGTAAAATCTGAAATTGTGATTCCTATTTTTGTAAATGATGAAAACATTGGTCAAATAGATATTGATTCGCATACTGTCAATCCTTTCAACCCTGAAGATGAAGAGTTACTTGAGTTTGTTTGTGCTAAAATTGCAACACTATATTAAACTCCCTATAAACACGTAGTTTAAAATTTCACTAATTCTGGGTATTGTTATTTACTGATTTTTAAAATATGTTTGTTGTGTAATTACATAATAACAATTTTCTATTAATCATTAAATCCCCCTACTAATGAAAAAAGAAGACTTTAAAAGAACTGCTTCCTACGGCGGCAGTTTATCAAGTGAATTTCCCGAAAAATCAACAGCGATTGAAAGATTTATCTATTGGTTTCGAGATTTTTTAGAAAACTCAGAATAAAAAATATTATTTTATTTTGTACAACTCCCTATTTATAGGGAGTTTTTAATTTCACCATTTTTGGGTATTGATATTATTAGAATCTTATTCTAATTTTATTATTTTAAGTCTACCCCAAAAAATCATGATTAAAAAACGGTCTTCAATTATTAAAACTTTTCTTTACAAGGTTGGTTTGATAAAACGCAAGAGAGAAAAACCCTCTAAAAACTACAAAATTCTTGTAGAATCTTTTACAAAAAAAGTTTATTCACAATAGTGGAATAAGTTTCTTGATTTCCAATTAGTTTCTGTTGTTTTAACTAGACACATTTAGTAGATTTGTGTGCTTAACAACACAACAAGATGAGCAACACAAAAATCATTAAATCTGCATTAATTTCTGTATTTCATAAAGATGGCTTAGCGCCAATTGTAAAAGCATTACATGAAAATAATGTCACTATTTATTCTACCGGTGGTACCGAGAAATTTATTAAAGAATTAAACATTCCAGTTATTGCTGTAGAAGATGTAACTTCTTATCCTTCTATTTTAGGCGGAAGAGTTAAAACATTACATCCAAAAGTTTTTGGAGGTATTTTAAATAGACAAGATCACGAAGGTGATATTTCTGAAATGAAAGAATTTGACATTCCTCAAATCGATCTTGTGATTGTTGATTTATATCCGTTTGAAAAAACGGTTGCCTCTGGAGCATCAGAACAAGATATCGTTGAAAAAATTGATATTGGTGGTATTTCTTTAATAAGAGCTTCTGCAAAAAACTTTAAAGATACTTTTACCATTTCTTCAATGGATCAATATGAAGAATTTTTAGAGCTTTACAACAATAATAATGGAGCTTCAAGCCTTTCTGAAAGAAAAAAGTTTGCTGCAAAATCATTTAATATTTCTTCTCATTACGATACCGCTATTTTCAATTATTTTAATGAAGATGAAGTCGTATTTAAAGCAAGTGAAACCATCTCTAAAACTTTACGTTATGGTGAAAACCCGCATCAAAAAGGATATTTCTTTGGTGATTTAGATGCCATGTTTGACAAACTACATGGAAAAGAATTGAGTTATAATAATTTACTAGATGTTGATGCTGCGGTTAATTTAATGAGTGAATTTATTGGAGAAGACCCTACGTTTGCCATTTTAAAACATAATAATGCTTGTGGTTTTGCTCAAAGAAAAACAATTGCTAAAGCTTATGTAGATGCATTAGCTGGTGATCCTGTTTCTGCTTTTGGTGGAATTTTAATTTCTAATACTAAAATTGACAAAGCTACCGCAGAAGAAATTCATAAATTATTTTGTGAGGTTGTAATTGCTCCGTCATACGATGAAGATGCTCTTGAAGTTTTAAAGGGAAAAAAGAATCGTGTTGTTTTAATTCAAAAAGAGGTTAAATTACCAAATCAAATTGTAAGAACTTCTTTAAACGGGTTATTAGTTCAAGATAAAGATAACATTACAGATTCATTAGAAGATTTGTCATATCCAACCAACAATAAACCTTCTGAAACTGAGTTAGAAGATTTATTATTTGCTTCTAAAATCTGTAAGCACACAAAGTCAAACACTATTGTTTTAGTGAAAGACAAACAATTACTAGCCAGTGGAACTGGACAAACGAGTAGAGTTGATGCATTAAGACAATCGATTGAAAAAGCAACAAATTTTGGATTTGATTTAAAAGGTTCGGCAATGGCAAGTGATGCGTTTTTTCCATTTCCAGACTGTGTAGAAATAGCTGACAAAGCAGGAATTAAGAGTGTTATACAGCCTGGAGGATCTATAAAAGATCAGTTAAGTATTGATTATTGTAACGAAAACAATTTATCAATGGTGATGACTGGAACAAGACATTTTAAACATTAAATTTCAACTTGCTTACTAGCTTATTTTTACTAGCTTTGTAAGAATACATTCATACTAAGAAACAAATCATATTTATGGGCTTTTTTGATTTCATGACAGAAGACATTGCCATCGATCTAGGTACGGCAAATACACTTATTATTCACAACGGAAAAGTTGTGATTGATAGCCCTTCTATTGTTGCTAGAAATCGAGTTACCGGTAAAATTATTGCTACAGGTAAAGAAGCAAATTTAATGCAAGGAAAAACGCATGAAAACATCAAAACAATTCGTCCTTTAAAAGATGGAGTAATTGCAGATTTTCAAGCCTCAGAAGAAATGATCAAAGAATTTGTAAAGCAAATTCCTGCCATCAAAAAGAAACTCTTCCCTCCTGCTTTAAGAATGGTTATTTGTATTCCTTCTGGAATTACAGAAGTTGAAAAACGTGCTGTACAAGATTCTGCTCGTCATATGAATGCCAAAGAAATCTACTTAATTTACGAACCAATGGCTGCGGCAATTGGTGTTGGAATCGATATCATGGAACCAAAAGGAAACATGATTATTGATATAGGTGGTGGGACAACTGAAATTGCAGTTATTGCATTAGCAGGAATTGTCTGTGATCAATCTGTAAAAGTTGCTGGTGATTTATTTACCAATGATATCATGTATTACATGAGAACCCAACATAACTTATATGTTGGTGAAACTACTGCAGAAAAAGTAAAAATTACCATAGGAGCAGCTACAGAAGATTTAGACAATCCGCCAGAAGACATGTTAGTTCAAGGTAGAGATTTGTTAAGCGGTAAACCAAAACAAGTACAGGTTTCTTATAGAGAAATTGCTAAAGCATTAGATAAATCAATTTTAAGAATTGAAGATGCTGTGATGGAGACATTATCTAAAACTCCACCAGAATTAGCTGCAGACATTTATAATACAGGAATTTATCTTGCAGGTGGTGGCTCTATGTTAAGAGGTTTAGATAAGCGTCTATCTAGAAAAACAGACCTACCCGTTTATGTAGCAGAAGATCCGTTAAGAGCGGTTGTAAGAGGAACTGGAATTGCCTTAAAAGAGTTAGACAAATACAAAAGTGTCTTAATGAAATAACCTAAGACATCTTTACTTCTTATGCAGCAACTTATCTATTTTATTCGGAAGTATCGATATTTCTTATTTTTTTTACTTCTAGAGTTTATTGCACTCAGCTTAGTTATAAATAACCATAATTTTCACAAAAGTAAGTTTGTAAATTCTGCAAACAGTGTTACCGGTGGTTTTTATAATAAAGTAACTTCTGTGAGTGATTATTTTCAATTAAATAAAGAGAATATTGAACTTATAAACGAAAACACTATACTTAAAAACAAGAATGAAAAACTGCTAAAAGTTATTGATTCCGTTAGTGAAATAACAGTAATCGATACAACTCAATTTCATCAAAGATATTCTTACATTAATGGAAGAATAGAGAAAAATCAATATTCAAATAATTATAACTTTTTGACAATTAATTTAGGTAAAAGCGATAGCATTTCTAAAGAAATGGCGGTTGTAAATAGCAAAGGAATTGTTGGTATTACAGAAAATGTTGCAACCAATTACTCTAGAGTTCAATCTGTTTTAAATAAGAATAGCAAGATTAATGCTAAATTTAAACATAACAATTATTATGGAAGCCTTGAGTGGAATGGAATTGATTATCACATTGTTCAATTATTAGATATTCCAAGACAAGCGGTTATAAAAACAGGAGATACTATTATTACGGGTGGAAATTCTACAATTTTTCCGGCTGGAATTCCAATTGGAAAAGTAATTAACATCGAAGAAGGAACAAGCATAAAAAGAGTAGTTAATATTCAACTTTTTAATGACATGAGTAATTTAAAAAATATTTATGTGATTAGAGATTTTGACAAACAAGAAATTAAAGCCCTAGAGAACAACAGTAATGAATAAATTTCGTATTTTTTATTGGTCAATTTTAATTCTTCTATTACAAGTTTTTGTGTTGAATAATATCAATTTCTCAAATTCTATTAACCCATATCTTTACATCACATTTATTTTTATATTTCCACTTAACAAAAATCGATTTGCGTTTTTATTTCTAGCATTTATATATGGATTAACCTTAGATTTCTTTTCTGACACAGGAGGATTACATGCTTTTTCATTATTATTTGTTGCCTATCTACGGTTGTTTTTTATCAAGCTTTTTTTTAAGAAAAACGAAATCGATTACCTCTTATTTAATCTTCACTCCGAAGCATTTGGGCAGGTTTTTAATTATGTAGTAACTTTAACAGTAATTCATCACTTTGTTTTAATTTCTTTAGATAACTTTAGCTTTCAAAATATAGGCACTGTTTTATTAAACACTTTATATTCCAGTATTTTTACGCTAATACTCTATTTTATAGGATCCTATATCTTTAGAAAAAAGCAACTTAATTAATATGAATAGAAGTTTTCTACTTTACTTTTTAATTTCCATAATTGGACTTCTTTTTATAGGAAGGCTTTTTCAATTGCAAATTGTTAGAGGACGTGATTATAATCCAGTAAAAACATCGGCTGTAAAAATTAAATTTGATTATCCAGAAAGAGGATATATCTATGACAGAAACGGAAAACTTTTAGTTGCAAACCAGCTTTCTTATGATGTAATGGTGGTTCCTAATGAAGTTAAAGAACTAGACACTTTAGAATTTTGCTCATTACTTAAAATTACTAAAGAAGATTTTATAAAAAGATACAACAAAGCAGAAAATTACGCACCTTGGTTAGCTTCTGTTTTTTTGAAACAATTGGCAAAACAAGATTTTGCATTCTTACAAGAGAAACTTCATAAATTTCAAGGGTTTTATATTCAAAAAAGAATCATAAGAAATTATCCATTAAAATCTGCTGCAAATATCTTAGGGTATATTAATGAAGTAAATGAAGCTGTTGCTAAAAAAGATGATTATTATCAGCAGGGAGAACTTATTGGAAAAGCAGGAATAGAAGCTCAATATGAAAAGGTTTTAAGAGGAGAAAAAGGAAAAAAGTACTATCGTAGGGATCGCCTCAATAAAATAATGGGGTCTTTTAAAGATGGCCTTTATGATTCTTTAGCTACTAACGGACAAGACTTAACATTAACAATTGATAGCGAACTACAACAATACGGAGAGTTTTTAATGAAAGGGAAAAGAGGCGGTATTATAGCTCTTGAGCCTTCCTCTGGAGAGATATTAGCATTGGTTACGGCCCCAAGTTATGATCCAAATATGATGGTTGGTCGAGCTAGATCACCAAATTCTGTAATACTTATTGGAGACACTATCAACAAGCCAATGTATGATAGAGGTTTAAAGGGAACTTATGCTCCAGGATCTCCATTTAAATTGATCAATGCTTTAATTGGTTTAGAAGAAGGCGTAATTGATCAAAAAACAAATTTCTATTGTTATGGCGGATATCGATATGGTAATCGTGAAAAAGAGTTCATGAAGTGTCATTGTGATATTTATGGGAAACCTATTAAATTACATACTGCTATTTCAAAATCTTGCAACACGTATTTTTCAAACACCTATAAAAGAATTGTTGAAAAAAATGGAGATGCTTCTAAAGGAATGAATCGATGGAACGAACATGTGATGAGTTTTGGTCTAGGTGATTATTTAGGATATGATTTACCTGAAGGAGATAAAGGATTGATACCAGATGGAAATTATTACGACAGTCGTTATAAATATAAATGGAACGCTTCTACCAATATATCAAATGCAATTGGTCAAGGAGAAGTACTGACTACCCCAATTCAATTAGCAAATGTAACAGCTGCAATTGCAAACAAAGGTTATTTCTTCACACCGCATATTGTAAAAAGCATCAACAACCAACCTATAAAAGATTCAACTTTTACAATTCCAAAATATACGACCATTAGTAAGGAACATTTTGATCCAATTATTGAAGGAATGTATGAAGTTTTCAAAACTGGAACTGCTAGGTACTATCCTTTAAAAGGAATTGAAATTGCAGGTAAAACAGGAACAGCAGAAAATTTTATTCGGGTTGATGGAAAAAAAATACAAATGCCAGATCATTCTATTTTGGTCGCTTTTGCACCAAAAGATAACCCAAAAATTGCCATTGCCGTTTTTATTGAAAATGGAGGATATGGATCTACTGTTGCAGCGCCCATTACTAGCCTTTTAATTGAAAAATATTTGACAGGAGAAGTCAAAAGAAAATGGGTTGAAGATAAAATGTTAGGCATAGACTTATATCATATATACAATCGTAAAATCTTAAATCCAGAAAGTTTTGAGGCAGGAACGAAATAATATTTTCTACGGTATAGATTGGCTACTAGTTCTTTTATTTGTGTTACTTATTGGATTTGGCTGGGTTAATATTTATGCAGCTTCTTATTCAGAAGAAAATGCTCAGTTGTTTGATTTTTCTACTAAATACGGAAAACAACTTCTTTGGATCATTCTAAGTATTCCTCTTATTATTTTAGTTTTATTTATAAACGGGAAGTTCTTCGAACAGTTTTCAAGTATTTTTTATATAATTTCATTACTCTCATTAGTAGGTCTTTTTATTTTTGGGAAAGAAATTAATGGGGCTAAATCTTGGTATAGTTTCGGAGGGGTTAGTATTCAACCTTCAGAATTTGCAAAAGCCTTTACCGCCTTAGCCTTAGCTAAACTAATGAGTGACAGAAAGTACAATTTGAAATTAATTAAAAATCAAATTAAAGCTTTCATTATTATTTTTTCTCCTGCTGTTTTAATTGCACTGCACGATCCTGGTTCTGCAATTGTTTATTTAGCTTTCTTTTTCGTTTTAAATAGAGAAGGATTAACCTTAGCTTATATCGTTTTAGGATGTGTGGCAATCGTTCTGTTTATTACAACTATTTTAGTAGGAGCAAAAATTATTATTAGTTCTCTAGTAATTCTAATTTCTATATATCTAGTCTATAATATTTACAAAAACAAACGTTTTTTGAGGTTTAATTGGATTAGAGTTATCGCCGCTTATCTTTTCTCGATACTTTTTATCATTGGAGTAAATTATACTTATAATAATGTATTAAAAAAACATCAAAGAGATAGATTTGAAGTCCTCTTAGGTAAAACTACAGACACAAGACAAATAGGATATAATTCGGATCAATCTTTACAAACAATTAGCTCCGGTAAATTTTGGGGAAAAGGATTTTTAGAAGGTGATAAAACTCAAGGTAATTTTGTGCCTGAACAACATACTGATTATATTTTTAGTGTTGTTGGTGAAGAATGGGGATTTATAGGATCTAGTCTAGTAATTCTACTCTTTATGGCACTCCTTTTTAGAATTATCAATAGAGCAGATAAACACACCAATAAGTTTGGAAGAATTTATGGATATGGAGTTGCTTCCGTTTTATTTTTCCACTTAATAATCAATGTAGGTATGGTTATAGGTTTACTTCCAACGGTTGGCATACCTCTACCCTTTTTCAGCTATGGAGGATCTTCTCTTTGGGGCTTTACTCTTCTGCTATTTATTTTCATTAAGCTAGACGCCCAGAAAAGTTATGATTGGTAAAATCAATTTTTTTTATAATTTAAGCATAAAAAAAACGCTCTGATAAATCAGAGCGTTTTTTGTACATTTTTTTTACGAATAACTACAAAGCAGCTACGCTCTTTGTAAGTTTAGATTTTAAATTAGCAGCTTTATTCTTGTGAATAATGTTGTTTTTTGCTAATTTATCTAACATGGAAATAACGTTAGTAAGCATTCCTTCAGCTTCTTTCTTATCTGAAGATGCACGTAAATCTCTAACAGCATTACGCGTTGTTTTGTGCTGATACTTATTACGTAACCTTTTTGCTTCGTTACTTCTAATTCTTTTTAATGCTGACTTATGATTTGCCATTTCTTTTGTTTTTGTTTTAATAAAACTTGTAGTCCGTACGGGAATCGAACCCGTGTTACCAGGATGAAAACCTGGCGTCCTAACCCCTAGACGAACGGACCAGTTGCAATTTCTTGGAAAAATTCCTCCGATTGCGGATGCAAATATACAACGTTTTTAAAACTCTGCAATATTTTTTTAAAAAATTTAATACGCCTTTGCAAATAATACTCTTCTTGTTGATTCTTTGCCTGTTAACACACACGATCCAGCCTCTTCTTTTGCATCATTCGGTATACATCTAATCGTTGCTTTTGTTAATTCTTTAATCTTTTCTTCCGTTTCAATAGTTCCATCCCAATGTGCAGATACAAAACCACCTTTATTTTCAATTACATCTTTAAATTCATCAAAAGAATTTACCTCGGTAATATGATCATTCCTGTAATTAATAGCCTTGTTAAATAGATTTTCTTGTATTTTTTCTAGAAGATCAGCAACAAAATCAACAACATTATCTTGAGAAACTGTTTGTTTTTCTAAAGTATCTCTTCTGGCAACTTCTACAGTATTATTCTCTAAATCACGATTTCCAATAGCGATTCTAACAGGAACACCTTTTAATTCGTATTCTGCAAACTTAGCTCCAGGTCTATAGGTATCTCTATCGTCAAATTTTACTGAAATTCCTTTCCCTCTTAATTCTTTTATAATTCCACTAACTCTTTCAGAAATTAACGCCAGTTGCTCTTCTCCTTTATATATAGGTACAATTGCAACTTCAATTGGAGCTAGTTTTGGAGGTAATACCAAGCCAAAATCATCAGAATGCGTCATAATTAACCCTCCGATTAAACGAGTTGATACTCCCCAAGAAGTCGCCCAAACATACTCTTGTTTTCCTTCTTTTGATGTGTATTTTACATCAAATGCTTTGGCAAAATTTTGACCTAAAAAATGGGATGTTCCAGCTTGCAGAGCTTTTCCGTCTTGCATTAAAGCTTCTATCGTATACGTTTCGTCTGCTCCTGCAAAACGTTCGCTTTCAGATTTAGATCCTTTTATTACTGGCATGGCCATAAAATTCTCTGCAAATTCAGCATAAACTTCTTGCATTTGTTTCGCCTCAATTAATGCTTCTGATTTTGTGGCGTGAGCAGTATGGCCCTCTTGCCATAAAAACTCAGCAGTTCTTAAAAATAAACGAGTTCTCATTTCCCAACGAACCACATTTGCCCACTGATTAATTAGTAATGGTAAATCTCTATAGGACTGAATCCAACCTTTGTAAGTACTCCAAATAATGGCTTCAGAAGTTGGTCTTACAATTAATTCCTCTTCCAATTTAGCTTCAGGATCTACACGAAGCTTCCCTTCATTATCAGGATCGTTTTGAAGTCTATAATGTGTAACAACAGCACATTCTTTAGCAAAACCTTCTGCATTTTTTTCTTCAGCTTCAAATAAACTTTTTGGAACAAATAAAGGGAAATAAGCATTTTCATGACCTGTTTCTTTAAACATTCTATCAAGCTCAGCTTGCATTTTTTCCCAAATAGCATAACCATATGGCTTAATCACCATACAACCCCTTACCGCAGAATTCTCAGCGAGATCTGCTCTTAGTATAATTTCATTATACCATTTAGAATAATCTTCGTCTCTTTTAGTTAACTTCTTACTCATAATCCGGACTTTGGCACAGATATTGTTAATTATTTGTTATAAAATTTATAGTAAATTTGTCTACTATAGAATATGAGAGCAAAACTAAAGCATTTTAAGTATAGACAAAGAAGTTTTTATCATTTTTAGCTATTAATTTTATGTTTATTAACTCAAAAATAAATCATTATGAAAAGTAACTACTCAAAACAATCCGTCTCAACTTATCTCCTTTCTCTAATTGTATTAGTATTTGCTTCTTCGTGTACAATTTATCAAAACGTACCAGATAATGACGGAATATATTCTTCAGAAAAAAAAGAACGGAGGGTTATTGAAGTAAATAGTCAAAAACACAGAGACTATGAAAATAATTATTTCAGCAAAGAGATAGAAAGACTTGACAATATTAATGGAACAGATATTTTTACAGACATTGAAAGATATAGTTCTTTAAATGATTCTATTCCAAATGTCACAGATAGTATTAGTGATTACAATCCTAATAGTGCTTGGGGCTATGATAATGATGATGTAGTAATAAATATTAACTATAATAACGGTTTTGGATGGGGTAATAATTGGAATTTATATGACCCATACTTAAGTTATGGTTTTTTTAATCCGTGGTTTGGTGGAGGATGGGCTAACAGATGGAATCCCGGATTTTATTATGGCGGTTTTAGAAGTTTTTACAATCCATATTTTAATCCTTTTGGCCCTTATCATCCTTTTTATCATGGTCTTGCAGGGTATAGATCTGCCAGATGGAGGTATTTAAACGGTGGTAACGGTTTTTATAATGGTTTCAATAACAACTTCAATTACGGTAGAAGATCAGGTTACGCAAGCAATTCGACCAGAAGAGTCACTAATACTAATTCTAGAAGAAGAGTTTCTTTTAGTAATGACAATGCAAGAACTAGAAACTCATCAAGAAATAGCAATAGTAGAAGAAGGGTAACTAACACAAGATCCAGAGATAATAGAAACATATCTAGAAGATCAAACAATAGTAACAGTAGGTCTTCAATTAATAGATCTTCATCAAGAAGTAGACCTTCATCTTCAAGACCTTCTTCTACAAGAAGTTCCTCAAGATCAAGTTCATCCTCAAGAAGCTCTGGAAGAAGTAGTGGTTCTTCAAGAGGTGGCTCATCAAAAAGAGGTGGTTAGAATTTAAACAATCAATATGAAAAAAATAGTATTATTTGTGGCTTTAGCTGCAGTAACTTTTACATCCTATTCTCAAGCACTCGGCTATGAAGACTTAGCCTTAATTTTCTCCAGAAATGACGGAAATGGAAGTGCTCGATTTGTAGCAATGGGTGGAGCTTTTGGAGCTCTTGGTGGTGATGTTTCAGCGATGACAATTAACCCAGCAGGTATTTCTGTATTTAACGGAAGTAATGCTTCTATAAGTTTTCAATCTAGAAGTACCGACTTTGAAACTCTTTATGGCGATCCGCTTCTTTCAAGAAATTCTACAACAACTCAAGGGGATTACTTTAAAGTCTCTAATGCCGGTGCTGTATTTACATTTAACAACACAAATAGTGATGAATGGTCTAAATTAGCCCTGGGTGTAAATTATAGAATATTAGCAGACTTTGAAAATACATTTATTGCAAGAGGAAACAGTGGTTTTGCTTCTTTTGAAAGCTTTCCTTTAGATAATAATACAACACCTATTCTTTATGACATTGCAGAAAATCAACAATTTACCAACTTCAACAATGGTGACCTTTCTGAGCTAAGCTTAGCTTTTTCTGGAGTATATAATGAAAAATTACACATTGGTGCAGGTTTAAATTTTTACGACCTTACTTTTAGCCAACAAGCTATTTTAAGAGAAGCCAATAATGATGGTAATGGCAACACATTAGATGCTCGTTTCTATCAAGAGAACTTTACAACTGGAGTTGGGTTTTCACTAAGTGCAGGGTTTATTTATAAAGCATCTGAAACTGTCCGTTTAGGAATAAGTTATCAATCTCCAACTTGGTTTACAGAAGTAATTGAAGATACAAATATCACTAATAATGACGGTTTTTTTGGTGATACAGAAATTGAAGTTAGCAACGACAACATCATATATGATAATACTGTAGGTGCAAATTTACCAATCCAAAGCCTTTTATATAAATTAAGAACTCCAAGTAGATTAACTGCAAGTGCTGCATTTGTTTTTGGGAAATTTGGATTAATTAGTTTAGATTATACAACCAGAAATTATAATGGTCTTAATTTAACAGGTGATGATTTTACAATCGAAAATCAATTTTTTGATAACCAATTACGAAGAACCAATGCTTTAAATGCCGGAACCGAATGGAGAATTAACAAATTGAGTATACGAGGAGGATATCGATACGACCAAAGTCCAGATGCTAATGCCTTAGATTCAGACAACTTGCAAAGTTATTCTTTAGGTTTAGGCTATAATTTTGGAACAGTAAAGTTTAACCTTGCTTATGCAACTAATAATAGAACTGGATTGTATGATTTTTATCCTCAATATAATCAAGTTGAAGCTGCAGAATTTAAAATTAATAACACGTTAATTACTGCAGGTTTTTCAATCAATTTATAAACCCCGTTAAATACCATAAAAAAAGATTCTCAAGTTTTTTGAGGATCTTTTTTTATCTACCTATTAGCATATCTATTCACTTTTTTTGCATTAATTTTGCATTTCATTTCTCAACAAGAAAAAATGAGTTCACAAACAATTACAATTCAGTCAACTAATAACGATACCATTCTGAAATTTGTTAGCAATCAGATTTTAATAAATGGCGGGAGTTATGAGTTTAACAACATAGATGAAGCTAAAAACTCTCCTTTAGCTCAACAATTATTTTACTTACCTTTTGTAAAGAAAATATTTATTACAGCAAATTTTATTGCCATACAACGATTTGATATCGTTGAATGGACAGATGTGCAAGAAGAAGTTAGAGAGCAAATTGAAATCTATTTGCAAGACGGAAATGTTGCAGTAAAAGAAAGCGAGAATTCAACAAAAAAAGAAGCAATTGAAGTCTATGCTGAAGTAACTCCAAATCCTTCAGTAATGAAATTTGGAACGAATAAAGCGCTAACTTCTACTGATGTTGAATATAAAAACATTGAAGAAGCGAGCAAATCTTCACCTCTAGCCCAAGCTTTATTTAGCTTTCCTTTTGTAAAAGGAGTTTTTATTTCAGAAAACTACATCTCTGTTACAAAATTTGATGTAATTGAATGGAACGAAGTATATGCTGAAGTTCGAAATTTTATCAGCACCTATTTACAAGACAACAAAACTATTATTAAAGAGTTGCCACAAGCAACTAAATCTGCTGAAGAGCAAAAAGAAGTCGCTCCTATAGATTTAGAAGGAACTCCAGCCAAAATTGTAGATATTTTAGATGAATATATTCGACCTGCAGTTGCTTCAGATGGTGGAAATATTGCATTTAAATCCTACGATGAAGAAAGCAAAGTAGTCAGTGTAATTCTACAAGGTGCATGTAGCGGTTGTCCTTCTTCTACTGCGACTTTAAAAAACGGAATTGAAACAATGTTAAAAGAAATGCTTCCTAATCAAATTAGTGAAGTTGTAGCTATAAACGGATAAATAGAATGTCAAAAACCATCAAACCATACAAAGATTCTGATTTAGGAAAAAAAGAGCAAGTTGCAACCATGTTTAACAACATCTCTAAAAACTACGATGGTTTAAACAGAGTCATTTCTTTTGGAATTGATGTAAGTTGGAGAAAAAAAGTAGTGAAAATTGTTTCTAAAAATAACCCTCAACAAATTCTTGATATTGCAACCGGAACAGGAGATTTAGCTTTGATGATGTCTCAATTAAATCCTACTAAAATTGTTGGATTAGATATTTCTGAAGGAATGTTAGAAGTAGGGAAACAAAAAATTTCCAAAGCTAATTTAAGTGACAAAATAGAGATGGTTGTTGGAGATTCTGAAAACATGCCTTTTGACGATAATACTTTTGATGCTATTACAGTATCCTTTGGTGTTCGTAATTTTGCAAACCTAGACAAAGGTCTAACAGAAATAAGAAGAGTATTGAAGCCTAATGGTACATTTGTGATTTTAGAAACTTCAAATCCTACTAAATTTCCATTTAAACAAGGATATAAATTCTATACCTCTTTTATTTTACCAATCATAGGAAAAATCTTCTCTACAGACAAAGTTGCTTATGCTTATTTAAGTGAATCCGCAAATTATTTCCCTTTTGGAGAAACCTTTGACAATATTTTGAAAAAAAATGGGTTTATCAATACAGAATACAAACCTGTTACATTTGGTGTAGCAACCATATACTCTGCCACAAAATAACATGAAAAAAGTATTATTCTTTATCATTTGCTTTAGTACTGTGATTTCAGTTTCTTCACAACAAAGAAGAAATGTAAACAATCTTCCTACTTTTGATGAACCAAGAATTCATTATGGTTTTTACTTAGGATTAAATCAAAACGATTTTAAAGTAAATTATAGACCTAGTAATTTTCCTAGCACTATTGTAGAGATAAAACCAACTACTGGTTTTAATGTTGGTTTAATTGCGGATTTAAGATTGCATAAGAATATCAATTTACGTTTTGAGCCAGGATTAATCAGTAATTCAAAAACTATTTATTTTAACAATAGTTCTGCTTTGCTAACCGAAAGAGATAGTGTTAGAGAAATTGGTTCTACTTATTTACATCTTCCTTTAGTTTTTAAGTTTAGTACAGATCGATGGAATAATGTAAGGCCTTATGTGATTGCAGGAGTTTCTTATGATCACAATTTTTCTAGTAATCAAGACAATTCTGATGACAATTTTAGCGGAGAATTTAGAATGAAAACTGGTAATTTCATGTACGAATTTGGAATCGGAATTGATATTTACTTATACTTTTTTAAATTCTCACCTTCTATCCGTGGAGTTTTTGCAATGAATCGTGAAATCATAGATGACAATAATGGAAATAGTCCTTGGACATCACCTATCAATGCTTTTTCTACGCGAGGAATTTTTCTAAACTTTGCTTTTGAGTAAATTTATCTTCTAAATTCACTTAACAAAATTGCAGTTGCAGTGGCAACATTTAAACTCTCTGTTTCTTGAGAATTCCCAAATCTTGGGATTGAAATCTTATCTGTAATTACAGCTCTTATCTTATCGGACACACCATTAGCTTCATTACCCATTATTAATATTGCTTCTGATGGAAGTTTGGAATTATAGACATTTTCACCATCCATATCGGCGATAAATATAGGTAGTGAACTATCTTTAAAATAATCAAGTAAATCTGTGTAAATAATATTCATTCTTGTTAAAGAACCCATACTCGATTGCACAACCTTAGCGTTATAACAATCTACAGTATCTTTAGAACAAATAAGTTGTTCTATACCAAACCAATCACATAAGCGAATAATCGTTCCTAGGTTTCCTGGATCATTAATTGAATCCAAAGCAAGAGTTAACCCAGAAGGTATTACAGTTTCTTTATCTGGTATTTTAAAAACTGCTAGTACCTTATTTGGTGTTTTTAAGGCACTTATTTTTTTTAATTCTTGCTCAGAAACCTCAATAAAGGAATCTAAATATGAAAAACTACCCTCTGTAGCAAACAAAATTTCTAATTGAAAAGACGATTGTAAAAATTCATCTACGACTTTCATCCCTTCAGCTACAAATAAATTGTGCTTTTGGCGATACTTTTTTTGAGATAAACTTGTTATTAGTTTTAGATGATTTTTAGAGAGACCCATTAACTTTTTAAATTAACAATTAGATTGCTGATATCTAGTATATTAACATCTATAAATCTAAGTGAATTATTTTTATCAAAACCTCATAAAGGTTTTTATCTTTATAAAGTCTTCAAAAGTAGTATTTTTGAAATTGTATTGCCAATGCGTTCCATGAAAAAAATCTTTATTTTCTTTTTATTGACATTGTTTATGTCTTCTTGTAGCTCTGTAAAAAGAGTAAAAGATAATGAGCATTTATTGACTAAGAATAATATTACAGTCAATAATAAAAAGAATACGAATGAAGATTTAAATGAATTATTAGCTCAAAAACCCAACAACAAAACACTTGGATTTCCTCTTTCTTTGTACTTCTATAATTTAGGTGATAATACAAAACCTAAAAAACCATCTGAATGGGGAAAGAAGAAACCAAAAACATACAATTTTATAAAAAATATTTTTTCTGAAAAACAGAGCATTTCTTATGCAAATTCAATGATTGGATTGAATAATTGGTTTCTTAGAAATGGACAGGCGCCAGTTGTTATTAATACAAAAAAAATTGAAAGAACTATACAAAATTTATCTGCGTATCATAAAACTCATGGATATTTTAAAGTAAAAGTTAGCGCAAAAATAGATACTTTAGAAAATAGAAAAGGAGCAATAGAATATATAATCACTACAGGAAGACCCACATTTTTAGACACTATTAAAACCGATATCAAATCTCCTGTTTTAGATTCTTTATATCAATCTGAAAAGGAATTATCATTTCTAAAAACAGGTGATCAATTTATCGAAGAGAGTTTCATCAAAGAAGCAAAAAGGATTACTAAGCTTTTTAGAAATCATGGGATCTATCATTTTACAGAAAATGATTTAGGATATTACAATATAGATTCTGCAAGTACAAACAATTATAAAACCAATGTAGATCTTGTCATTTTTGATAAAAGAAGAGTTCAAGAAAAAGACGGTTCCTATACCTTAAAGCCTTATAAAATTCAAAATCTCAGAAAGATAACTGTTTATACAGATTATTCTTTCGGCAAAAAAGACGAGCCTTATTTAGATTCTATAAATTACCAAGGAATCACTTTTATCGCTCATGATAAAATAAAATACAACCCTAAGCTTTTATCAGAATCTATCTTTATTAGGCCAAATGAAGTATATACAGATTCTTTAAGGAACTTAACTAGAAAGCACTTAAAATCATTAAGGAACTTTAAAGTAACAAACATTAGATACGATACTGTAACCAAAAGTGACAATCAATTAGATGTCAATATTTTTCTTACTCCACTAGAAAAATATAGTTTAGATTTAGAAACCGAACTTACCCATTCTAACATTAGAGATTTAGGTGTTTCAGGAAAATTTTCTATTGTCAATAGAAATACATTTAGAGGTGCAGAGATTTTTAAATTATCGTTATTAAGTTCGTTTTTTAATGCATCACAAGACGCAAATCAAGAAGGAAACTTTTTCAATTCTTGGGAAATTGGTGCCGATTTATCTTTAGAAGTTCCGCGTTTTCTAGCTCCTTTTGGTTTAAACAAGCTCGTGCCCAAAAGAATGTCTCCGAGAACGATGTTTACTATTGGAACAAGCATCCAAAAAAATATTGGTTTAGACAGGCAAACTGTTACCGCTTTAATTGACTATAAATGGCAATACAACTCAAAAAAGACGATTCAATTAGAAATTTTTAACACGCAATATGTACGAAACTTGAGGATTGGCAATTATTTCCAAATTTACAACTCTGAGTTTCAAAAGTTAAGTCAAATTGCTCAAGTGTATGACCCTAACTTTCCACTTACAAATACAGGAGAATCTCCAGTAACATTAATAAATACTATTTTTGGTGACACCAATTTTCAAGCTACAAATCCAGAAGCTTACCGAGATAATTTAAATATTCTAGACAGATACAATATTATAACTTCAGATTTTTTAATTCCTACAATTGCTTATTCTTTTACTTATAACAATCAAAGTGATTTTAGAGATAATAATTTCTCTTTTTTCAAAATTAGAGTAGCAAACTCTGGTAATATTGGTAGTTTACTATCTAATAAAAGAGATGGTAATAACAGAAGAACCATTTTTAATATTCCATTAGCGCAATACTTTAAAGCAGATGTAGAATACAAGAAATTTTGGGAAATAGATGATACTTCTGTTATTGGAATCCGAAGTTTCTTAGGAGCTATAATTCCTTACAATAATTCTGCAATTCCTTTTGTAAAGAGTTATTTTGCTGGAGGTTCAAATGACATTAGAGCTTGGCAAACCTATGATTTAGGTCCAGGAAGCAGAAATTCAGGCTTAGAATATAATATCGGTAGCTTTAAATTTTTAACAAGTGCAGAATATCGTTTTGACATGTTTGGAAGTTTAAAAGGAGCCTTATTTGTTGATGCAGGAAATATCTGGGACATTACAAATTCCATTTTCGCCGAAGAAGAAGCTAAATTTGATGGATTAAATTCTGTGAAAGATATTGCGGTGGGATCTGGGTTTGGTTTACGATACGATTTTAGTTTTTTAGTTTTCAGACTAGACCTTGGGTTTAAAATGCACGAACCTTATTTAGAAGGTAACAAATGGTTTAGAAATTACAACTTCTCAAATGCAGTATATAACATCGGAATAAACTATCCATTTTAAAACCAAATTCTTTATTTTTTCTACATCGTTTTCGATGATTTTTAGCTTCATCTAGCTCAAAATCTCCATCTTATATATATTTTTTGATTACTTTTGAAAAGATAAATACCAATCATTTAAAACAAAAAAAATGAGTCACAATATTAAGCCAGGTGTTGCAACCGGTCAAGAAGTTCAAGCTATATTTAAATTAGCCAAAGAAAAAGCATTTGCTTTACCAGCTGTAAACGTTGTTGGCTCAAATACAATCAATGCAGTATTAGAAACGGCAAGAGATTTAAATGCTCCTGTTATTATTCAGTTTTCTAATGGAGGTGCACAATTTAATGCCGGAAAAGGATTGTCTAATGAAAATGAAAAAGCTGCGATTGCCGGCGGAGTTGCAGGTGCAAAACATATTCATTTATTAGCAGAAGCTTATGGTGTTCCAGTAATTTTACATACTGATCACTGTGCTAAAAAATTATTACCTTGGATAGATGGTTTATTAGAAGCTAGTGAAGAGCACTTTAAACAAACCGGAAAACCTTTATACAGCTCTCATATGATTGATTTATCTGAAGAGCCTATTGAAGAAAATATTGAAATTTGTAAAACCTATTTAGCACGTATGGCTAAAATGGGAATGACTTTAGAAATTGAATTAGGTATTACTGGTGGTGAAGAAGATGGCGTTGATAATTCTGATGTTGATGTTTCTAAATTATACACTCAACCTGAAGAAGTTGCGTATGCTTATGAAGAATTAATGAAAGTTAGTCCTCAATTTACAATTGCAGCAGCATTTGGTAATGTTCATGGAGTTTACAAGCCAGGGAATGTAAAATTAACACCTAAAATCTTAAAAAACTCTCAAGAACATCTTTCTAAAAAACACAACCTTCCTCATAATACAATTGATTTTGTATTTCATGGAGGATCTGGTTCTACTTTAGAAGAAATTAGAGAATCTATTGGTTACGGTGTAATCAAAATGAATATCGATACAGATTTACAATATGCATTTACAGAAGGAATTCGTGATTATATGCAAGGAAAAGCTGATTATTTAGCTAGTCAAATTGGAAATCCAGATGGCGCAGATCAACCAAATAAAAAACACTACGACCCAAGAAAATGGTTACGTGAAGGAGAAGTTACCTTTAAAACTAGATTAAAGAAAGCTTTTGAAGATTTAAATAATGTAGATACTTTATAAAAAGGAAAGATCTCAAGAATTATAAGGTCTGATGAAACTCGAATTATTCATATAATTCTGTAGTTTCATCAGACTTTATTTTTTTGTTGGAAATTTAAATATTAATCCACTAAATTTGTCAACTGGTATCAGGTGAAAAAATCCTTAAATTACCAAGAACAAACAGACAACAAATTAGCAACATATGGCTTGGTTTAAAAGACAAGAAAAAGGAATTAACACACCTACAGAAGCAAAAAAAGACACGCCAAAAGGATTATGGTATAAAACTCCAAGTGGTAAAATTATTGATACCGAAGAGTTAAAACGTAATTTGTATGTGAGTCCAGAAGATGGATATCACGTAAGAATTGGTAGTAAAGAATACTTTGAAATGCTTTTTGATGACAATACTTTTGAAGAGTTAAATTCAAAAATCACAGCAAAAGATCCACTTAAATTTGAGGATACTAAAAAATATCCAGATCGATTAAAAGCTGCTCAAGAAAAAACCAACTTAAAAGATGCTGTAAGAACTGCTGTCGGAAAATCTTTAGGTAAAGATATTGTCATTGCTGCAATGGATTTTTCATTTATTGGAGGTTCTATGGGAAGTGTAGTTGGAGAAAAAATTGCCAGAGCAATTGATTATTCTATTCAAAATAACTTACCATTTTTAATGGTTTCAAAATCTGGAGGAGCAAGAATGATGGAAGCCTCGTTATCTTTAATGCAATTGGTAAAAACTTCCGCTAAGTTAGCACAACTAGCAGAAGCTAAAATTCCATATATTTCTTTATGTACAGACCCAACAACTGGGGGAACAACGGCTTCATTTGCCATGTTAGGAGATATTAATATTGCAGAGCCTAATGCATTAATTGCTTTTGCAGGACCTAGAGTTGTAAGAGATACTACAGGAAAAGATTTACCTGAAGGTTTTCAGCGTTCAGAGTTTGTTTTAGAGCATGGTTTCTTAGATGGAATCTATGAAAGAAAAAATTTAAAAAAACAAATCAACTTATACATTGATTTAATTCAAAATCAACCCATAAGAGCCTAATAAAAGCCAGCGTAAAGCTGGCTTTTTTATTGAAAAAACTCAATACATCGTTTCTTAGTGCAATCTTCTCAAAAAGAAGTTCTTATGCCAATAAATCACTACCATTTATCGTCTTAAAAATTATAGGTTAACATATAAAATAATTGTACATTTGCCACTTCAATGAAAAATTCATTGATGTACATAAAAATCATTTAAATAATATTGGCATGTATTTGACAAAAGAAGTAAAAGAAAGTATCTTCGAAAAACACGGTAATAGTAAAACTAATACTGGTTCTTCAGAAGGACAGATTGCGTTATTCACGCACAGAATTAACCACTTAACCGGACACTTAAAACAAAATCGTAAAGATTTTAATACTGAGCGTTCTTTAGTAAAGTTAGTTGGAAAGCGTAGAAGTCTTTTAGACTACTTAAAGAAAACAGATATTGCAAGATATCGTGCAATTATTAAAGAATTAGGAATTAGAAAATAATACCTATACAAAAAGAGGTGGCTTTATGCTGCCTCTTTTTATTTTACTTCCATTGGAACACAACAACACACAACAACACACAACAAGAAAAAGTTTAATTAAGAACGAATTATTAAAGTATGATTCCAAAAGT
>TARA_R110002072_G_scaffold299287_3_pt1 | contig 24358 bp, 17 predicted proteins | sample TARA_R110002072 | Tara Oceans TARA_R110002072 (sample SAMEA4397118) | marine metagenome | biome: Polar Biome; feature: [SRF] surface water layer (ENVO:00010504); material: water (ENVO:00002006), including particulate matter (ENVO:01000060) such as... | depth 5 m | reverse complement strand
CCGCCCAACTGTAGTTGCGACGGCCGCCCCTTCGCCGCTTGCCCGGCCGATGCGGCACGTACCTGCGCCGTGTGTGCAACTCGCCAGCCACCGACTCGCCCTCCCGCCGCGACGCACAGCCAGGAGCGGCATGCCGCCATGAGAACTCAGTGGTGCCATTGGATGTCGATATCGTTCGACACGATCCAACCGAACGCGTTCGCGGTCGGCGCATAGATGCCCCATTGGCAGGCGATGGTCAGTCCGGCCGGGATCGAGCACGGCATCGGCACCATCACGGTGCTTTCGCCGAGGCTATTGGTCACGGCCGGAAGCGACGTCAGCACCGGCAGGCCGACGTAGAGGTTGCAGCCGGGCGCTCCCGGAATCGCCGCCGTGGCCAGCAGGTCACCCAACAGCAGCACTGCCAGGCTGTTGACCGGGGCATTCGCCAGGGTCAGGCGGAATCCCACGTTGCCGCCGTACGGAGTGCCGCCCGCCGTGCCGATCGTCGCCATCTCACCCAGCGGGCCCGGGCATGGTGAGCCGAACGGGGACATGCTGGCCGTGACCGGTTCGAACTGTCGCGCGATCACGCCATCGAGCGTGGAGCTGTTCTCCCACGCGATCAAGGTGCGATTGCTCGTGTTCGGGTGCGCCAGTCGGATCGGGCGTGACGAGATCGCCAGTCCATCACGCAGCGCATTGCCCTGGCTGTCGACCAGCACGTGGTTGGCCGGCACCGTGCCGTTGCGCAGCACGCGAGCCGCACGGACGTCCAGCTGCGTCGAAGTCGGCGAGGGGGCTTCGGTGTAGGCGATGGTGAACTCACAGGAGCCGGCGCCGATGCGTGGCTGGCTCTCGTCCGACGACGTCGCGCGAATCGTGAACACAGAGCCGACCGGCCCATTGTCGTCGTACAGGTGTGCGTAGAGGTCGCCCTCGCTATTCCAGGCGATGCAGTAGCGCTGGTCGGTCGGATCCTGGAAGGTTGAGGCCACCGACCCGATGTCGGGTTGCCACTCGTTGTCTCCGATCTGGGCTGCGGCCTGCACGCTGGTCGCCGCCTGCAGGATCGAGAACTGTGCGGTCTGCGGCCGAGCGCGATACGAGCACGTCTGCACGTCGAAGTCCCCCGGCGACGGCTGCGTGTAGAAGCGCTCCCAGACCAGTCGGCAGTGGGCCCAGTTGCCGCCCGACAGGAAGCGCGCGTGGCTGCCCTTCGACAGGCGCGCGTTCTGCACGTAGCCGGTTGCGACCGTCTGCAGGATGTGCTGCGGACCGACGGTAACGCCCGCCGGATTGGCCGGATTCGACCAATACAATTCGCGGGATCGGATCGAACGCGGACTGCTTTCGCCGGTGAACGTCAGGTCCCACGCGACGACCATGCCGACGCTGTCGACGCTGGTGACGGTGGGCCGCTGGCAGAGTTCGCCCGGGCCCGGGCTGTTGATCAGGAAGGACGGAGCCACGGAGCCACCCGTGTAGGTGTCGATCAGGCGGCCGCGGATGGCGCCGTTCTGCTGCCACACCACCAGGAACGAGTCGGGAGTGACGCAACGACAGCTGGCTACCGCGGGCTCTGGCTGGCTCGTCAGACCGGTCTCGACATTCGCGGTCGAGAACGGGCCACCGCCGTTGATGATGCCGCAGCGCACCGACCAGCTGCCGCCGAAGTTGTAGCTGTAGACCGAGAGGTATCGGTTCGTGCCGTTGTCGTAGGCGAGGTCGGGGTGCCGATCGGGACCGCTCGGACTCAGCGACCAGAGCGGCGAAACCGTCGGATCGACGACGAGCGGATAGACCGCACGATCGACGAAGCCAGCCGGCACGATCAGTTCGATCAGACCCTGTCCGTCGTACGAGGTGCGCACGTCGATGCGTTCGCCGGTTCGGTCGAACGCGATCGCTTCGCCGTAGCGGATCGCCGCGCGGCCTTCGCAGCGAAACTGCAGATCCCGGTGCGCGGCAGAACATGCCGAGGCCACCACGTTGCCAGCCGCACCGATCGAGAGCACGAGATCGCCGTGGCCGTCGGGACGGCTGGCGAGATGGAACGACTGCTCGATCTGCGCCGCGTCGATGCGGTAGGCCTCGACGACGTCGCCATGGTCGTAACGCACATCGTCGTGCTGGCGATCCTGCTGCCGCACCGGCGTCTGATGGGGCGCACGCAGCCGAGCCACCCAGCCGGTGCGCCGCGCACCGAGGAACCGCAATTGCAGGTTCGGCACCGCATCGCCGGCGTCGGCCGCGGTCGCACGGAAGTCGACATGCTCAGGTGTGAACTCGGCAGCGTAGGTCGGCTGCTCGATGCCAATGCTCGGCTCGTGTTGCGCGGCGAGGGTCGAGGCCAAGGCCAGGCTGGCCACAGAGAGTCGGTGGATGTTCATCGTGTTCCGTAAGGGAGGGGATGCAAGGGCGCCGCAGAGGCCTCGTCGTTCGACGCGCACCAAGCCGGCACGGAAGCAGGAATGACGCAGCCTCGCGGATGTGTCGCGGTTTTCCCGGCCCAGAGCGCGAACGAGTTCTCTGGCGGGAGTCTCAGCCGCTCGCGTCTTCAGAACCGCGCGATGTGGGGTCTCTGGGCTAGCAGTGTCGCTGCGCGCCGAATACGTCACCGCGTGATGCGGCTAGCCGGACCCCAGCGCTCGTTGCGAAACATCCTGATCGGCGCGCCACTCCTGGATATGCGTGCCGCCGCAGCCTTGTTGTTGCTCGCTCTGCTGGGATTGGTCTTGTGGTCGTTCACGTTCCGGACTGTGACCACTGCAACACCAGCGATGGCACTGGCGCCAGGAATCCGGATCGACCACACCGTGAACAGGACGGTCCAGTGATCGAACTACAGACCTGCGCAACTGTCGTAGCGCAGGCGCTTCGCGTGCTGCTGCGTTCGCAGTCGCAGGTATTTGGCGCACGTTGCACGAAGGGTTGCGAGGGTCGCCGGTGAGTCCGGCACAGCGAACCACAGCAAACGCGACTACTTGTCGCCCTTCTGGCCCGCGCCTTTGGACTTGCGCTTCATCTTGATGACCATCATCTCGGTAGCGGCGTCACCTTCGCCGACGAAGAAGGTCAGCGTGTACTGGCCGTCACCCATCGCCAACTCGTTGCGGTGATGATTCATCTTGCCGGTCATATCCGGGGCTTGCCAGTGCATGACGATCAGCTTGCGCTTCTCGTCGTATTGGCCCTCCATCAAGGAGAAGTACGAGCTCATGCTATCGGTCCACGTGCCGACGTACTTCTTGTCCTTGGCGCTATAGCCCACCTGGCCGCAGCCGACGTAGGGCATGCCCATGAAGTCGCACTCGAATCGCGAGCAGGTCCAGAAGCCGCCGACGGCCTTGACGGACTCGGTGGCCTTGGTGGAGCCTGCCGGCATACCCGGAGCTTCGGACCAGCTCAGCGTGCCCTCCCATTCACCGACGCCCTTGAGCAGGCGTTCATGGTGCTTGGAGGGCGTCTCCATGGCCGGGTCCTGATTGACCAGTGGCTTGGCCGTGAAGTTGGTGGCAGAGAGTGCGATGGCGCTGCCGACGGCGACGAGTAAGGAAAGGGACAAGCGATGTGAGATCATGCCCCAACTGTCCATGGACGCGACGACGGGAGCAAGGCCGATGACACCTCCCGCCTTCGATTGACAGCGCGGAATAGGTAGCAGGGGCCATGCCGTGCCGGCTGCGGTCCCCCGAGCTGAGCGACTCGATCCAACGCTAACGCAGTGTGCAACCGCTGTAACCGCAACCGCGCAGACCGAGGGCGCGGGGCCTACGGAGCGGGTTCCGCGACACCTACGTGGCCAGGGCCTGGGCAAAGATCTAGAGGTTCACGAGTGAGCAATCACTCGTGCGCGACATCGTGCGCACCGTGCCGAGCGGCGAGATGGTGAAAGTCGACGCGCCGGCTGCCAGCTTCGGAGATGCGCCTGCTCGACGACACAGTCGTGTTGACGTTCGTGACCTTCAGCGTGGTAATCAACATGATTGCCTTGCCGCGAGCGCGCTCGACTAGCGAGCATGAACGCCGCTCTTTGGCCCGGCGAACGCTGTTCATTGGTCATCGACGACTTCGGAATGGCCGCTCCGCCGGATGGTGGGGGTGGTTGGCTTGGGGCGTGATCAGCGCGTGTGATGGTGCGCGCTAGGGCATCGGGTGGCGGTTGCGGGGTCGCTGTGGGGGAGTGGTCTGTCTAGTGGGTGGTTGTTTGGCGAATTGCGGTGCTCGCTGGCTCGGAAGCATGTTGGTTGACGGGGTTGCAGCCGGGTGCGATTGGTTTTTGGTGGGGTCCGGGCGGCCCGAGCTGCAGCTTGTTTTGCCTGTGCCCTCGGCTGGGTGGGTTCGGGTGGTCCGGACCGCACATGCATCGCCACACTCAGTCGGCGCACGTGTTAGCGTGCGTCGGCGACAATGGCGAGCGGGCGATGTGCCTCGCGCCCGAAGTCGAAGTTTGGAGAGCGCCCACGATGTCGAAGTATTGCCTGCTGATTGTCCTGATCGCGAACTGCCTGCTCGCCGAGCAAGCGTTCGCGCAAGACCCGAAGCCACTGCAGCTGCCCGAGGACCCGCGCGCGACGATCGCGGCGATGCCAATCGCCACGCCCGTCAAGGATGGTCATGTGGTCAAGGTCATCGATGACGAGACCAAGAAGCCGATCCCACACGCAGACGTTCTCGCGTGGCCGACCGTGCAGGGCGAGGAGTTCAAGAAACGCAGCGCGGAGGTCTTTGAAGCCGTGCAAGCGCGCAAGGCCGATTTCAACGCGCTGCTCGTGAACCTGGCTGCCACGCTGGGCACGCGCTACCAAACCAACTCCGAAGGCATGGTCACGATCCCGGCCGGACACAACGCGTTCGCCGTCGTGCTCTCCGGGGATAAGATTGGGCAATGGCACGACCAAATGAAGGGTCCCCTTGAGTTGTCTGCGCCACTGTATGTCACGGTGCAGGTGCTCAACTCGCGCGGCAAGCCGGAGCGCAACGTCGAGGTGCGACTCGCTGATCGGAATCGCGCCGGCGGCTTGCAGATCAACGGCAAGACCGATGCGTCGGGAATATGCAAACTCTGGATCTCGCCCCTCATGCGCAGCAACGACCTGCAAGTCGAGGCAATCATTGCGAGCAAAAAGCGCCTTGCGGTGCCGTTTCAAGTCGATGCCATCCCGGACCAACCTCTGCAACTGCAACTGCCTCCATGCGGTCAGGTTCGCTTCCTCCTCTACGGCGAAGATGAACGACCAAGCAGCACACTCGACAGCGCGCGTCTCGATTGGCCGCGCGAAGGAACCACGGAGAGTGGGCTCTTTTGCTATGAGACCGCATCCATAGCGCCGACGAACCAAGAGCCCGATGGTGCCATGTTTGCCCACGTCGAGCTGCACCTCGACATCCACATCATCGCGAAGATCAAGGACATCCCAAACGCGATGCACTTCCGGGCCAAGGGGCCGACGCGAGAACGAGAGCTCATCATCGTTGACAACCGCGTCAACGTCGGTCCTCCGATCGTGCGTTTCCGCCTATTGGATCAACAAGGACAAGCACTCGTTAACGAGCAGATCGGTACGGTGATCTACTCGGCGAAATGGAACAGCCACCACGTCGCGACGACCGACGCCGACGGCTACCTCAGTATCGCTTTGCAACGAAAGCATCCCGAGAGCCTCTACGTGATGCGACGCAGCAACAGCGAGGGCACCGACTACCGCGGTGCTGCACGCATCAAGATTGGCGAACTGAAGCCGGGCAAGCAGGTGCTCGCCGACCTGAAACTAGAAGACGAACCGGTGATCGCATCGGGCACTATTGTCGACTCGCAAGGCGAACCTGTCGCGGGCTTGTGGCTGCATGGCAGTGCGACGATTGTCTCCGACGAATTAGGCAATGGCCCCTCCGGGCGTGACAGCCGATGGTTCGAGCATCGCGTCTGCACGGATGCGCAGGGCCGCTTTGCAATTCGGGAGTTAGCCCCTGTCGACAACCCAGTCCGCCTGTGGCTCAAGAACAACGAATGGGCCGATCTTGATCGCATCGCACTCAAACAAGGTGACCTCGACAAGACCTTTCGCGCTGCCCCAGCCACCCAACTCGTGGGGCAATTCATCGGTGACCTCAAAGGCACGCGTCTCAACGTAACGGTGATCAACCGGAGCACCGGCGACCAACAGCTTGCCACCGTCGTCGACGGCACGATTCGAGTTCTTCGCCTGCCAAAGGGAAGCTACGACCTGGTGTTTGGCCGCAACTCGGGCTTCAAGCTCGAGAACGTACAGTCCGCGCCGCAAGGACAGGCACAGGACTCGCGCTTGCAAAGCGACGAATGGACCAAGCACTTCCAAGTGCTGACGACGACGGTGACCGACCGGAGCAACAAGCCACTGAGCGGCATCTCGGTCTACTACTTCTCGAGACGCAGGAGCAACCGACTCGGCACCAGAGTGTTCACAAACGAGCGCGGCGTGGCGCGGCGACTCATGCCAATCAACAACGCATCGATCGAAATCAAGCAAGCCGGATACGAGAGCCACACATTCACATTCACCAAGGGCCGCAAAGACCTGTTGGTGCAGCTGCAGCCCATCGCGGCCATCGACGTGCAGATCATGGGAATGCCGGAGCTCCCTGCTGTGGTATTTGCCTCCGTGTCCGTTGCCAGCGGCGCTCCGGGCACGAACTTTGATCAATCCGCGCCGCTGATAGGCGGGCGCACTACGGTGCAACCGCTAGCGCTGGGCAAGTGCCAACTTCGGATCACCTTGCAACCTGCCTATCGCAAGGACATTTCCCGAGAGGTGCGTTCTGAGTTACTGCGCGCACTGGCTATGCGGCCACTCACGTTCGAGATCATTGGCACACGCAAGGCCACCGAACCGACGGTTCTCAAGCTCGATCAAGACACAATCAACGAAATCAATGCCTGCCTCGCTGACGTGCGCAAAGTCTTGAAGCAGGCTTCACGATGATTGCCGCGGACGATGGGGATGTCGTTCGATGTGCCGGAGTTGGCACTGGCGCGTGCGCCGCCTGGTGGCGGAGATACTGGTCGGAATAGCCTGGGGCAGCGGGGTGCTGGCTTGTCGGTTGGCGGTTGGCAGAAGGGGTAAGAGAGTCGGTTGGCTGGGTTCGTGCGGACGGAACCGCAGCTTGTTTCTCCGGCACTCGACGACGGTGCGGTGCCACCCGGCCAGCAGAAAGCCTTTCACCGGAGCGGGGCTGCGGGCACGATCCGGTCATGGACACGATCATCGTCTGCAACAAGGACCAGATGGGCCACGGCGACCGCGACCTGGGCCAGAAGGTGCTCGGGACGTTCCTCAGGAAATCGGTCGCGCTACCGAACTTCACCGCCATCGTCTTCTTCAACGAAGGCGTCAAGCTGGTCGCCGCCGACTCGCCGGTGCTGGTCGAACTGCGCCAGCTCGAACAGCAGGGCGTCGACGTCGTGCCATGCGGCACCTGCTTGAGCCACTACGGTATCGAGCCGGCCGTAGGCGCCGTCTCCGACATGGACCGCATCGTGCAGGAGCTCGGCCGGGCCGCGAAGGTCATCACGCTCTAGTGAAGTCGGTCGAGGCAGCGACCCGCAGCTACTTGCTCATTTCGGCCAGCAGCTTGTCGACCGCTTCGTCCATCTTCTCACCGCGCACATCGGTGAAGCGGATCACGCCCTTGTCGTCGAGAACGTAGATGGTCGGCCAACCGGTCACGCCCCACTTGGACGAGATCGGGCCACCGGTGCCCTTTGGGCCATTCCAGAAGGAACGCCACGTGACGCCCATCTCCTTGGCCTTGGTGCGGTAGACAGCCTTTTCGTGATCACTGTTGATGCCGATCAGAGCGAACGGTTGGTTCTTCAGACGTGCCACGAGCGACCGCTCGTGTGGGATCATCGCCCGGCAAGGCGGTCACCAGAAGCCCCAGAAGTCGATCACGACCACCTTGCCGCGGTAGTCGCTGAGCTTGAACTTCACGCCATCGATGTCCTCGCCAACGATGTCGGGCGCGACCATACCGATCTGCAGGTGCTCATCCTTGAAGCGCGGAGCTACGAGCATGTCCGCGAGAGCCGTTCCTGCTGCGAGCTTCTCGGCCTCGGCCCGCAACTTCGCGGCCATCGCCTTGTCTGCGTCGCTGGCACGCTTGCGATCCAGCGACTTCGCCTGCCAATACATGGCCCAGGCGCGCGTCTCCGGGTGCGTTGCGTTTGCGACGACCTTCTGCAACAGCGCGGCAGTGCGATCTCTGCCGAACAGGCGCGAGACGGCCATCGCTTCCTCCATTAGCTCCACCAAGGCAGGACTCTTGATGTGGTCCCTTTCGATGCGCGCGACCACGTCGCGAATGAGCTTCACATTTCGGGCATTGATCGCGGCCCAACAGAGCAGGGAAGCGCGGTCATCGCCTGTGCACTTGTCCGCGGCTGCGATGGCCTTTCGGGCAAGGCCCGTCGCATCTGGTCGAACGACGGTCTTCATCAGGTCGGTCAGCGCTTTGCGATTGCTCTTCGCCTGCTCATATGCATCGCTTGCCCGAAGCTTGGCGGAAGCCGCGCGATACGCAGTCGTCTGCTTCTGTAGCTCGGCCGTCAGTTCGGCGCGAACGATGCTCGCCGGCGAACGTTGCTCTGAGGCTTCCTGGGCCATCGAGAATGCGGGCGATAGCAGGGTCGCCGCGATCAATAGGGACATCTTCATGAGGCCGACACGATACAGGACCACAAGCAGGCGCCCCGCGTTCGCTCGTTCGATTCGGCAACTAGGCCGAATCAGGCCGCGTTCAGGACTTGAACCATTGATGCGTGAAGTTCATGCCGAGCGACGATCGCTCCCGGCAGATGCAATGGCCCATGCTCTCGCCGTGTCGAGTCAGCGCTGCAGGATCCGCGCAGCGCGTAGACCCAGGTTTTGGTTCAGGTAGGCCCGCAGCGTTCGCAAAGTCCGTCGAGCCCATTTGCCACCGAATTGGTCAGTTCAGACGTGCCGATGACCAATGGGTAGTTGGCCGCTTGCGCCGAACAAGCAGGCCAGTGGTGCGATTCGAGGTTGGCAACCAGCTTGTCGCGAGGAGCTGGGCCGTCAGGCCGAGCGGCGGTAGCTGCGTAGCGGCCCGCCGAGTCGCTCATCCACGACCACTTGTCCCGAATGCGGTGCGACTTGAGTGAACTCAGAGTCTTGGTCCTAAGCCGAGGCGAGCGTGTCACGGATCTCTTCGAGGTTCGTGATCACGTTCACGATAGACCTGACGGATCCTGAGCGTTGGCTCGCGGAATCGTTGGTCGTGATTCTCGATGTTCGGATGGCAGTGGCGTTACCGCGCCGGCGAACGGTCGGCCACGTGCGCCACGCCGCGCAGCAAGACCAGTACGGGAATGATCTCGAGGCGGCCGATCCACATCACGACCATGAGCGTGATCTCCGAAGAGACCGGCATGTCGTGGCCGGTGATGCCGGTGCTGAGGCCGACGTTGGCCTGTGCCGAGACTGCCTCGAAGATCACGTCGTCGAGACCGTAGCCACTGTCGGGCGGCAACGTTGCCAGCAGCACGAAGCCAGCTACCACCGCGATACCTACCCAGACCGCGACGAACAGCGTCGCACGCGCGATCATTCGGGTCGCGTCGCGCTCGGGCATCGTGTTGCGGTCGAAGTGGTAAGACAGAACCTGATCGGGCAGCTTCAGATAGTTGCGGACCTCCCAACGGATACCCTGCAGGATCAGCCACAGCCGGTACTGCTTGATGCCGCCGCCGGTCGAGCCGGCAGCTGCACCAACCGACATGCCGGCGACCAGCAGCAGCAGGACTAGCGTGCCGTCGGTTGCGACCGGCGCGACACTGAGACCCGCGGTCGCGAGCGCCGACGACCACTGGAACAACAGCCGTTCCGTCTGCGCGAGCGAGACCCCGGTACTGGACGAGACCAGTAGGCAGGTCAGCAGGCCACCGACCGCGAGCAGGATCAGGCCACGGCTCTGTAGGTCGCGCCAGAGTTCGCCCGGATGTCGCTCGCGCAGCATGCGGTAGTAGACGCCAAAGCTGATCGCCCCGGCGAACATCAGCGCGATTCCGACCAGGCGTGGCGCGCGGCCGTAGCTGGCGAAGCTGTCGTCGGTGACCGAGAAGCCACCGGTCGAGACCGCGGTCAGGCCGTGGTTTAGCGCGTGCCACCACGGCAGGCCGGCGAGCCACAGAGCCAGCACCGACAGTACGCTCATGCCGACGAACAGCTTCCAAATTGCGCGCGCCGTGCCGCTGACGGTCGGCAGCAGCTTGCGCGAGCGCGCCTCGGAGTAGTAGAGGCGGTAGAAGCCGGTGTTGGAGTCGAGCACGGTCAGCATCAGCGCGATCACGCCGATGCCGCCGATCCACTGCGATAGCGTGCGCCACCAGTGCAGGCCCGTTGGCAGCTCGCTCGGGTGGGGGGCGACGGTCAGCCCGGTGCCGGTGAACCCCGAGAACGACTCGAACAGAGCGTGCAGTGGCTCGGCCAGCACGGCGACGGTCGGGTTCGCGTATGGCATCGGCTGCAGCAAGAACGGCAACGCGCTCAGCGTCGGGATCAGCAGCCAGCTCAGCGCCGCCGTCAGCATCGCGTGGTGAAGGCGTGTCGAGCCGGCACCGCGGGTGAGGCGAAAGCCGATCTGGCCGATCGTCGTGGCGATAGTCGCCGTCAGGTACAGCGAGAACGGCGTGCCGGCGTCGTCGGTCAGCCAGCAGACCGGCAGTGTCAGCAGCGCCATCAAGGCCGGCACGTGCAGCAATACCGAAACGTCTCGCACGACGATCGGCACCCCACTGGTGTGTCCCGTCATTGCTCCTTGTCGCGTTCGCGTTCGGCGAGTTTCAGCAGGTGGTGCGCGATCAGGTCCTCGGGCTCGAGCAGCACCCGGACACCGAAGCGCTCGAACATGTGCCGGTGGCCCTGGTCGTTGACGACCGCGACCATGGAGTCGATGTTCGCGTCTCGGGCCAGCACAATCGCCATCAGGTTCTTCGCGTCATCCCCGGTCGTGGCGATCAGCGAGTCAGCCTTGTCGGCGCCCGCCTGTTCCATGATGTCTGCGTCGGTGATGTTCGCGTTGAGCACCAAAGCGTCGCACGCCTCGGCAACCGCAGTGGCGGCTTCGTGGTCGGGTTCGATGACGACAACGGCGTGGCCGTCTTCGCAGCAGATATTTGCGAGGCGGGACCCGACGACCCCGGCGCCGACGATGATGATCTTCACGAGGCGTTCCCTCGACGGCGTACTGCGGGCATGCCGCGACCATAGCGGACGCAAGCCGCGTGAGCGACTTAAGGAGCTCGGATCCTGGCGATAGCCACCGTGTGGGACGAGCCGGGTCGTGTCGCCGGTGCTACAGCCCGATCGTGAACGAGCCCGCGCGCGAGGTGCCCAGCGGTAACGCGAACGGCATGGTGATGTCGAGGTCGACTCCCTGAATAGATGGAGTTGACTAGATGGAGTTGCCGTTGAGCAGGAACGTGCCGCCGTCGTTGAATGCGTTGGGGCCGATTGGGGATGAGTTGAGGAACAGGATGGTGAAGGTTGCGGTCATGGTGCCAGTCGACGAGTTCCACAGGCCGCCGCCTTCGTTGTCGGCGCTGTTGAATAGGAAGATGCTGCGATGCACGTCGACGTTGCCTGCGCCGGTCAGGTGCAAGCCGCCGCCGTTGCCGGGCGTGTTGCCGGTGAGGTTGCCGAGGAAGTAGGTTCGACTGACTGTGGTCATGCCGACGTTGGCTTCGATGCCACCGCCGGCGCGGTTGCTCCAGTTGTTGCGCAACCAGGCGTGGTTGACGGCAAGCTCGCCGGCGTTGTTCAGGATGCCGCCACCGGAACCGGATGCACCATCGGCGACGTTGCCATCGATCAAGCAGAGCGAGACGTCGAGCGTGCCACCATCGTTGAACAGGCCGCCACCGCCTTGGTCTGCGGCATCGCCGCTCGCGATGTTGTCGACGATGAGGCTGCCGTGCACCGTCAACGTGCCGACGGCGGAACACCAGAGGCCACCGCCTTCGGCAGTTGCGGTGTTTGCGATCACCCGGCAGCGAGAGACTTCGACCACACCGGGACCCGAAATGTGGAGCGCGCCACCGTTACCCGGGCTGCTGCCGGTTGCGTTCGCATGCATTGTCGTCGCGGCAAGCATAGTCAGGCCGCCAACTACCTCGACGCCGCCACCAGCGCGGTTGCTGATGTTGTTGGAGATCGTCGAGGCGTCGATGTGCATCATGCCAGCGTTGTTGAACAAACCGCCGCCGGACCCCGAGCCACTAGTGGCGAGGTTGCCCCAGATGTTGCATGAGACGACCCACATCGAGCCGCCATCGTTGAACAGGCCGCCGCCACCATCATGCGCTGCGATGCCGGTTGCTTCGTTGGCGAAGATGTCGCAGCGATTGACCGTCATCGTGCCACTGCCGGAGTTCCACAGCGCGCCGCCTTCGCGAGCTGCGAGGTTTCCTTCGAAGGTGCAGTCGACGACGTCCACGTTGCCCGCGCCAGTCAAGTGCAGGCCGCCGCCGTTGCCGGGTGTGGCTCCTGTGTCATTGTCCACAAACTCACTCCGGCGCAACGAGGTGTCGCCAGCATTGGCTTCGATTGCACCGCCAGCGCGATCGGCGTGGTTGCCCGACATTTCGCAGTTGCGGACCTGCAGCAGACCACCAGCATTGAAGATGGCGCCACCGGAAGCGCCCGCGCCAGTCGCACTCGACATGGTTACTTGGCTGCGAACAATCTTGAGCGAGCCGGCGCTGCGAATGGCGCCGCCGCTTTCCGCAACGACCGACCCCTTGGTTACATGAAGGCGTGATACACGCAGGGCGCCACCTGCCAGCACATCCAATGCACGATCCAGGCCGTTGGCATCAAGCTTGGCGCCACGACCATCGAGGAGAATGTCGACAGCGACGTCGAGGTCGCCGGTCATCGCGCCATCTTCGCCGGCGCCGGCGAGCGTCAGCATGTAGCAGGCGCCAGGTTGCAGGCGAATGCGAATCTGGTTGCTACTGGTCAGCGCATTGGCTTCTTGGATCGCGGCGCGCAGCGAGCACTCGCCGTTTGCGTCGGCGCAGACTCCGTCACCTGGATTGGCGTCGACGGTGTCGGCAGTCGTGTTGACCTGGAATGTCTGGGCTTGCAGGAGTGAGGTGGCGAGGGTCGCGCTGAGGACAGCAAGGGGGAGCGTGAGCTTCTTCATGGGAGTATGCAATCGAGGGGGTGTCGGCAGAATGTGCCGCCAATCGATTGACTAGGTGCCGCGTGTCGTCGCCATGTCACACAACTTTGGAAAGCGCATGAAGCGGAACGCAGCGGCCGTGTCTTCGACCGAGCCGTCGTCGCCGAAATCGATCTCGATGCGGTCAGCGACGACGCGCCCAGCGGCGCACCTCGCGCCCGTGTCGAGTTGCGCCCGGGAGGCCGCGCAGCGCACGAGCCCACCGGAGCTCGCCTGAGGCTGGCTGGCAGCGACTCGGCGTGCTCCGGGGCGTTCGTGGTGACGATGTTGTTCGCCAGGCTCGCGAACGGGCTACTGGGAGTCGCCGCCGACCGTCAGGTCATTGACGACGCGCACGGCACCGCCTTCGTAGGCGTTCTCGATCGCAGCCATCGATTCGGCGAGGCTGTCGACCGTGCCAGAAAGAGTTGCACAGCCACCTTCGACCTTGACGGTGACCTGGCCCTCATCGACGAAGGGGCTCCACCACAGTTTGTTTCGAATGTCGGTGCGAATCACATTGTCCGCGCTGCGCGAAACCACAGGCGCGTAGATGTTGTACCAATCGAACTCGGTCGGCGAATACCACCATTCGACATGAGGGTCGTAGCCGTAGAGGGTGGGGTCGGTGATGGTGAGTTGGTTGCGAACACGTTCGACGCCGATCACGCGTGCCGCGACATCGTCAGCTCTTGCCCGGTCAAACGTGTTGTCGACGGAACCATCGAGGGTGGCTGTGCCGTTCTTGACGCCGACCGTGATCTGGAATCCCTCGACCCAGGGGTCACGAAGCAGTGCCTGCTCGATCGCGACAGCAATCGCCGCGTCTTCGAGTAGCGTTTCTGGCCGCACCTTCACCCGGTTGTTGACGCGCCAGACGCCGACACAGTTCTCTGCATTTTGGCCGGCGGCACGCTTTGCCTTGAGGTTGTCTACCGTGCCTCGCAAGGTGACGGCACCACCTTCTGCTGCCACCTGGACATTGAAGGAGAGCACCCGTGGGTCATGGCGAAGCGCCGATTCGACGGCTTGCTGCACTTCACTATCGGACTTGCTGGCATACTTGTTGGCGCGAAGATCGGGGTCGCGAGCCCATCGTTCGACCCCGACGCCACTGACGTCGACGGACTTGACGCCGGCAACCCAGGCGGTTCTCTCCAGCTCATACTTCTCGGCTGCGCTGCCGACGACACCTCGAAACGAGGCGTGACCGTCGTTCAATTGCACGGTGACTCGAGCACCGTCCAAGAATCGATTCCACCGCAATTGCCCCTGGATGTCGTTCTTGACCTCGAAGTCTAGCCGATCGGTTTTGAAGTCGACCGTCAACTGGTTGTCGAGCGATCGCACACCGCGCACGCCACTCGCAACACGCTCCGCCAGTCTCTTCTCGGCATAGGACTCGACGTCGCCGGTGAGCGTCACCTTTTGTCCGTCGGTGACGTCCATATCGATCTTGTATGCCTCGGTCGCAGGATCAAGCAGAAGCGCCTGGCCGACTTCGAATCGGATGGCCCGGTTCGAGCGGCCACTGTCCGTTACCGCAATTCGATTGACGACGGCCTTCACGCCGCGCACCGCCATTGCCAGTCGAGCAGCTCGCTGCTTGGCGAGCAGGTTGTCGACGGATCCGGTCAACGTGACGATGCCGTCGGCGGTGACGGTGTCGATCCGCGTGGTCACGACGGCTGGATCGGACTGCAGCTCGTCCTCGATTGCGTCGGTGATCTGCGCATCTGTCGGATCGGAACGCAACGACATCATGTCATCACTTTCGTGGCCCGGAGTCGTGGCAGCCTTGACGGCAGCCTCGGCGACGGCTTCCTGTTCCTGCGAGCTCACTGCTGCGGAAGTCAGGCACAATGCGAACGGAGTGAGAAGGGACTTACAAACGATCTTCATGGGTTTTGCTCCTACTGAGCTGAGTTCTCTTCGGGTCGCGCTGGCCACGCAGAATGCGCTACTTCGGCGACTGTGATTGAGTCTGCAAGCGCTATGCCGATTTTGCGTTCACGTCGGCAGGACTGCGTGGCAGCCGACGAACGCCGTATGCGATGCATGATCTGCATCGCAACTTTGTGCACAACATGCACAGGCGTGCACCCCCTGCGGCTATTACGTCCATGCGGCAGCTAACAGTCCGATGACGCCCGCGCCGATCACGATGCATGCCAATAGCCACCAGTTGTGAGCGATGCGCGCGCCCCGCCTTTGCTTGCAGTGGGCGATGTTGTTGACGTCTTGCGGTTCCATGCACGCGATCGCGCAATCGCCGTACCGCAGCAACTAGTGCTTGGACGCGCCGCCGACATCGGCAGCAGCTCCCAGCGACCGCAGGGCCCGCTGTACGACCTCCAGGTTGGGAGCAGGCTCCGTGGTGCGCGTCATTCCCTCTTCGGCAGCCACCAACGTTTCACGCAATTCGTAGTCGAGCTGCCGCAACTGCTCGACCTTCTCGCGCCGAGTCCGTTTGGTGTCCGCCAAGATCTTCTGCACAACGTCGGCCGGGAAGGTGTTCATGGCCGACTTCGGAGCAAGCACTGTGCCGATGCTGGCCATGAACGATGCGGGCCATGACCTTCGTTGATTCCCGACCGCGTCAGCAATTTGGGGGTAGCTGCGTCATCGGCCGGCTCGGGTCGCCCGAACTCGCCGGCTGGTCGTGCGGGATCGAGGAAGCGGCGAACGGTGGCCTCGTCCAGATCCGTGTCGCGCCGGGCGATGTCCAGCACCGAGACGCCATCGGCCACGCAACGCGCCGCCAGCTCATGGCTGATGTGCGGCACCAACGCGGTGACCAGGCTCGGATTGTGTTCGGCGTCGGTGCCTACGGGCCGACCGATGCGAAGTCCCTGCAGGCAATGTTTGCACAAGGCATCGAGAGCATCGGCAAGCAGGTCGGTCGCGGCCAGTGCGTTGTTCGCGACGAGTGGCATCCTCGCGTGCAGCTCGACTTCGCCGAGTTCCTTCGTGTTCTGCTATCCCTTTGAGTTCTCAGTATCGGCACGGCTCAGATCAGCAACGAGGAGTCTTCAGCATGCAGTGTTGGCCAGGACCATGCCGGAAGGCCCTTGGTCACCAGCAGGGATGCGAAGCGACGCGCAAACAGCCCCACGGTCGCATCCCGGCGAGCATCCAGACCATCTTGAATTGTTTGCATTCGCTGCGGTGGTGCTTTGCAAGATCTGCAATGCCCACCGCCGTGCCGGAACAATCTGCGATGGCATCAATCTTGTTGGCTTGGGAAGCATGAACGAACTGCCATTCGAAGATCTACTGCGCACCGAAGACGGGGAAGCCCCCTGCGTTTCGATCTACATGCCGACACATCGTGCCGGACGCGAGACGCGCCAGGGCCCGATCATGCTCGCCAATCTGTTGCGCGAGGCGCGCGCGCAAGGCGCTGCGCAGGGCATGCCGAGCGAGGCAATTCAGGCTGTGTTGGTGCGGGCCGGGCGACTGCTCGACGCGGACGCACAGGCAGCGAGTTTCTGGCAGCACCAACAGGACGGCTTGGCGATCCTGCTGACGCAGGAGACTGCCAGCTACGCCCGACTACCGTGTTCGTTTGAGCCAGTGGTCGTTGTCGGCACCCGTCTCTACCGGAAACCATTGTTGCCATTGCGCGGCGATGTCCCGTTCACACTGCTTGCGTTCAGCCAGAACCGGGTGCGCCTGTTTCGTGGTTCTCGTTGGGATCTGCAGCAGCCCGCACGCAACGACCTGCCGACCAGCATGGCCGAGGCGCTGTCGATGGACGACCCTGAGAAGAGCTTGCAACACCACGGCTATTCGACCCCGAGCGGCTCGCAATCCGTATTTCACGGCCAGGGCATCGGCACTAACGATGAACGCCACAAGGACGACCTCGAGCGCTTCTTCCGCAAGCTGGACGCCGCATTGCTCGACAGCGCGGTCGACCGCGAGCGCCCTCTCGTATTGGCTGCCGTCGACTACATGACGACGATGTATCGATCCGTCAGCAAACACCCGGACATCCTCCAGAGCACGGTCGCCGGCAACCCGGATGAGTTGACGCAGCGCGAGCTGCACAACGCAGCCTGGCAATGTGTGCAACCGCGACTACGCAAGCGCCATCAGGAAGCGGTCCACAATCTGCGTGCGCAACTCGGCAGCGGCAACGCATCCGACGAACTGACAACGATCGTGCGCGGCGCGCACAACGGCCGAGTCGAAGACCTGTTCGTGCACCTCGGGATCGAACGATTCGGGGCACAGGCTGACGGAACGAGCAATCCAGCGGTCGATGTGGATCGCAAGCCTGGTGATGTCGACCTCCTGGACGTCGCGGCGGACGCCACCCTGCGCGCTGGCGGCAACGTGCACGTCTTGCGTGAGACTGACGACGTCAAGGTGCCTGATGGCCTGGCGGCGACGTTCCGCTACTGATTGCGCAGGGAGTTCCGACTACCGAGTCGGCTGGCACGGTGCTTGCGACGACTCCGGCATGAGTACGAACACCGAAAAGGAATTGCAGACTTTGCTCAGTGGTGAGGTCGCGGCAGCCGAAACCTATACGCAGGCCATCGACGCCCTGTCCGGCCAGCACAAGGACGTGCTACGCGGGCTGCGCCAAGGGCATGGCGATGCAATCAAGTACTTTCACGACGAGCTGCACAAGCGTGGCGTCGAGCCGCAGGCATCGAGCGGCGCTTGGGGGACCTTCGCCAAGGCTGTCGAAGGCTCGGCATTACTGGTCAGCGACAAGCTCGCACTGAAGGCGTTGCGCGCCGGCGAAGAACGCGGCCTTGCCGAGTATCTGAGCGCCGTCCGCAGCGCCAACCTGGCGAGCGAGCACCGGACTCACATCGAAACGGAGCTTGTGCCTGCGCAGCATCGTCACGTATCGAAGCTCGACCAAGTGCTGCAGGAAGTCTGATCGCCGGCGCGCCAAACGCCGGCGCGCCAAACGCAGCCGCGCCTAATGCAGGCGCGGCTCCGTCCGAATGCTCAGCCGAAGCGATTCGTGCTCGGGCCGGCGACCAGCCTTCGGGGCAGGACCAACGCCGTCAGGCCGAACAACGTTCGGTGGCTAGCCGCTGGGTGAACCGGCGGTCCTTTGGCTGCCTGTCGCCGAGTGATCGCCGAGCAACGCCTGCACCGAGTCGAGCTTTGCGGACGCGTCGGTCACATCGGAAAGCATGGCCAACAATGCTTCCAGGCATTCCCATCGATGCTGTTGCCCATGGATGCTGTTGCCTTCGAGCATCCTCATTACCTTGGTGGCTTGTTGCAGCGGCATCCCGGCGCGATACAGGCGGTCGGCGCTGATTGCGTCCCAGATATTTGCAACTGTGATGAAGCGCGTTTCGATCGGCAAGCTGACGCGGTGTTGTCGCGGGCAGTCCAACTACTCGGACCTGGCTATCGAAACGGCGCTCAGGTTGCGGCTGCTGTTCCAGCTACGACTAGCAGAGGCCCGCCGCGTCGAGAACACGTTCATGCGCTACAAGGGGTTCCGTGGCGATCGCTAGCATGCGCGTGACGAGGATGCGCAGGTCGTTGAGGCTCGGAACGCCTGCAGCATTCTCAACCAAATGACCGAACTCGGAATGCCGGCTTCCTACGCGGTCCGGGTGGGAATGCGAGTTCTTCTGGCCGCGGGCTTGCCGACGTTGGCTTGTGCTCCAACGCCGCGCGGAACACTCACCGACCGAGCAAACGCAACGCGGCCACGACACCGGTTAGGTAGTCGTGGCCGCAGTGCATTGATCCACGTCGCAACGTGGACCGAGCAACTCAGCAGGTTACAGGTCGCCGAGCGTGCCCTTGATGGCGTTGGTGGTCTCGAAGCCGAACGCGTTGGGCGCTGGGAGCGTCGCAATGGCCGATTGCGTGAACAGCTCCTGACCAATCAAAGCGGGCGGGGTGGCTGGAAGGGCGATGCTGTAGCCGTAAGTAGCACCGGTCGGCACCCATGGACCGACAACGACATCGAGCGCCGCGTAGAGGCCACAACCCGGCAGACCTAGGAAGGTGAGGTCCGCGATGTTCGGGTTCGAAACGCCAAACCAGTTCAAGCCAAGCACAGTGCTGGCCGGAAGCGCATCAACTTGCAGATCCCAGCTCGTGCCAAGAACCGGGCGGGTGAGGGCACTCATGCTGAGAGCGCTGAAGAACGGTCCAAAGCCAGTCGTGAAGGTCACCCCACCGAGAGCTTGCAGATTCGAGTAGTCGGTCGCACCCGGATCGGTCGCACCATTGGCCGACGACAAACCAACCAAAGCGTCCACCGACGAGACGACTCCATAACGAACCTCGATGATGCCCGAGTCAAACAGCACAACCTGGCACGTGTTGATGTTCGCCGCAGCGCCAAATTCCGGGACGTCGGTAAAGGTGATATGGAACTGGTCCACGCCCACAGCCTCGAGGTGGATCGTGCCCCCAAGCGCTGGATTCATGTCGTCCCAAAGAAACGCTAGACGCGAGGTCTGGCTCAGCAGTTCGGCCACGCTCTCAGAGAAGTCCGCATTGACGGTCTGCTCAAACGACAGGAAGCCATTCGAGCAAACGTAGACGTCATTGATGTCACCCTGGACACACGGGAAGGCGAACGGCAACGCAACTGCCTGCGTATTGTCGTCGGTAAACGGCGTTGCCGTACCTACCGGTGGCAGGATCGGGCCTGCGCCATCGATCAGCACGTAGCCATTGCCGGTCCAGAGGTAGGTATGGCCAGTGGAGCTGAGGTCAAATGGAGTGACCGCGTCAAACAACTCGTAAGCCGTGCCATCACCGATCGGGTTACCACCACAACCAACACCTTCGACCGTGTTCGTGGCCAGCGTGCCGGAGCCAGCGGCGATGTAGTCGATGTTGCAGTTGATGACGCGCGGCTGGCAGCAAATGGCGGTGCCCGGTGCGCCACCGGCGCTGGCGCCGGCGAGAAGCGTCATCTCAGCAGTCGAGTATGTCTGGTTCGTTCCCGAACCAGGAACCGCCGTGCCGTTGCCGCCGGTGTAAAGCGGGGCGATGCCGTTGTGCGTGATCGCGATACCATAGTTGCCAGCTGGCAACACCAAAGGACTCGTCAGCAAGCCAACGGTCGGCACGCCACCGCCAGCCGCCGTGACCGGAGCCGAAGCACCGAGTGTCCAGGCAGCGGCGTTGGTGTCGTTGCCAACGTAGGTGCCTGCGACCCAGTAGACATCGATCGAGCCGACGGTGCCTGCCGCCGCGGTCGAGTTGACATCGATCTGGCTGATCTGCAGCGGCAAGTTGAGAACAACGTCAAAGTAGACGGTGCCGCCTGCGGCGAGGCTGGTGTTGCCCGTGAAGGGCGTAGCGAGCGGCGATTGAGCCGAGACGATCGCAGCGGTGGAAAGAGCTGCAGCTAGGATATGGGTGCGCATGGTTTCGTTTACCTATTCAAGTCTTGAGCCTTGAGAAGCCCTTTCAGGATAGCGCTCACCACGGGAGTCGTCGACCGAACTCCAAGCGCGCAGCCGCTCACTTGAGGAAGCCCCATGCTGCACGCAAACCAGTAGCGACGGTCGGCCGCATTATCATGGGGATGTCGTCTGCGGCGACGAGACGCCTGCGCGGTTTTCGCCGGGTCGGTGGCGACCGCTCCCATGCGCGTGACGGGGGGTGCGCAGGTCGTTGAGGCTCGGATCGCCTGCAACATCCTCAACCGAATGACCGAACTCGGAGTGCCGGCTTCGTGCGCGGTACGGATGGGAATGCGAGTTCTTCTGGCTGCAGGCTTGCCGATTTTGGCTTTGTGCTGCCACGCCCCTGCACCCGGCTCGTCGTGCTCCGCTCGAGCAGGCGGCCAATCATTTGAAAATCGTGTCTCGACTGGACGCGGCCGACGGATGCGAGTCTGGGCGTTCCGATCGCCCCCAAACCTCCCTATGACTTCGCTCCAATCTCGTAGTTCGCACCAGCGTGCTGTCCCACTTCTCCTCGCCACAGTCTTGTGGCTCGCCTGTGCATGTAGCGGCGGCGGAGGTGGTGGCGGCGGCGTCAGCGGTCCGCAGGTATCGACCTTGAGTATCCTCCAGTTCACTGGCGTGACGCTGTCGCCGGCGTTCAGTCCGGCGGTACTCAACTACACTGGGCAGGCGGAATCTACCGTCGACATCGCGACATTTTCAGCGACATCTGCGGGCGCTCAGGCGTCGGTCACATTCGACGGTGAATTGCTCGGCTCGGGCTCGGTCGCCAAGGTCGTTGGCCTCGACTATGGCAACAACACGTTCGAGATCGAAGTCAGCTCAGGCGACGGCACGACCACCAGTACCTACACGATAACGATCGCGCGAGCTGCCGGGGCTAGGCTGTCGCAGGTTGCGCTGTCGGCAGGCACGCTCAGCCCGGCGTTCGATCCGGACACCACCGAATACGACGTTGCCGTCGGTGGGCTGATCCCGGCGATCACGATCACGCCAATGACCACCTCGACGGGATCGCTGATCACGGTCGCCGGCGCCACCGTCGCGGCCGGGCAGCCCAGCACGCCGCTTGGCTTGGCCCCGGGCCAGACCGACATCGTGATTCGGATCATCACGCCTGCCAGCGAACAGCGCGACTACACGTTCTCCGTGACGCGTGAGTTTGTTCAGGAGGCTAAGTTCGACGACAACACTACGGCGGACTTCGGCAGCGTCCTGGCGATAGACGGTGACACCGCCGTAGTCGGCAAGCCGCGCCTCGTTGGCCAGGCCTACGTCTACGTGCGCAACGGCGCGAGCTGGTCCCTGCAGCAGACGCTGAGCCCGTCGATCGGCGGACTGGCGGGAAGCAACTTCGGTTGTGACGTGGCGATCGACGACGACACGATCGTCGTTGGCGCGAGCTCCCTGGTTCTGGGCGGTAGCGGCCAGGCGGGTGCCGTCTTCGTCTTCAGGCGGATCGGAACGACCTGGGTCGAACAGGTCGCTCTGCAGCCGACGACAACCAACTACGTCGCTACGTTCGGTATCAGCGTGGCAGTAGACAATGGCACGCTGGTTGCCGGCTGTGGCACGGATGAGGCCTTCGTCTTTACCGACGACGGCACGACGTGGGTCCAGCGCGCCATCGTTACCGGCGCGAACACGCAGCCAAGCGACGGCTTCGCGGGCACCGCCGGCAGCATCGCGCTGCACGCCGGAACGCTCGTGATCGGAGCCTGGGGCGAAGACAGCGCCTCGGTTGGTGTCAACAGCAGCCCGGACGAGAATGCGATCGACAGCGGCGCCGTCTACGTCTTCGCTGGCAGTGGCACAAGCTGGCCGCAGCAGGCGTATCTGAAGGCATCGAACAGCGGCGCCTCGGATAGATTCGGCGCCAACGTCGACCTCGACGGCGAAACGCTCGTCATCGGTGCCGATCAGGAGGACAGCGACTCCAACGGGGTCAACAGCGCGTGGGACGAGAACGCGCCGGACAGCGGCGCAGCCTACGTCTTCGTGCGCAGCGGCGGCGTCTGGACCCAGCAAGCCTACCTGAAGTCGTTCAACTCATATTTCTATCACGAGTTTGGCTCAGGCGTGGCGGTTAGTGGGGACTCGATCGTCGTCGGAGCCCGGGGCGAACGCAGCAGCGGCACGGGCATCAATCCGATCCCCGATCAGTTGGGGCTCACTGCTGGCGCCGTCTACGTCTTCGAGCGAACCAACACGGTATGGAGTCAGACAGCCTTCGTGAAGGCTGACGTCCAGAACCAGAACTCGTTCGCTTTTGGCCGCGCCGTGGCCCTCGACGGTGCATCGTTCGTGGTCGGCGGGCTCGAGAACTGCTCAGCCTACTTCTTCCGCTAACCACTCGGGGTCGCCCGAGCGAGCCAACCATGTGTGGCACGCCTGGGTGTCGTGGGTGACTGCGAGCGAACCGTTCTGCGAGTTTGCAGAATGACGGCGCAGGGCGTTGCTGCACGAATCCCGGTGTTGGCCACGCAGGCCGCCGGTATCGGGTTTCCCCGACCCTGTAACGAGCAATGCCGGGTATCAAGTCCCTTTTCGTATGCCCTAGTTCTGGCCGATTGGTCCCGCGCCTGAACCATCAGGCGGGCCAGGCGACCGTTGTTTCCCGTTATTGCACAGTCACGCTCACGGCGTTCGACCAGGACATGCCGCCGGCCACGGGTTCGAAGCACGCGTGCTGGACGTAGACCACGGCGCCCGACGTGCCTGGCCCGATCGCCAATGCGTAGGAAAGCTCACTGGGAGTCGTGCTGTTGGTCAATCCGATCACCGCCAAATCGAGGCTGACCAACAAGGAGCAGCCGCTGGTGCCCAATAACGGATCGAGCGGCAGCGGCAGGCTCAAGCCGAGGTGGGTCGTGTTGCTCAAACCGAAGCACACGGCGCCGATCGAGTTCGCCGCGTGGTTGCCCGAGACTGTAAGGATCTGGCCTCCCGCCACTGGGCTGCTGGTGACGACGAGGTTGGCTGGCCCGTACGCGCCGTCGCAACCCTGACCGAACACTTCGACGGCACTCGTGCCGAGTGGTTCGAGCCCGCGCAGATCGGCGGCACCAGTCGTCACTGCGATCGTCGTTGCCAGACCGGTTGCGACGTCAAGTTCGTAAAGCGTGTTGTTCGTGCCGCCACCGAGCAGCAGCCGGCCGTCCGGGTGCGAGCACATTGCCTGTGGATAGGTCGGGCCAAGCACGCCGGGGAACGGGTCCGTCGCCGTGCCCGTCGCCGGATCGATAACCACCAGCCCGCTGAACAGTTCCCAGCCGTAGAGCACACCCTGATGCATCGCCAGACCTTGCACAGCGCCATAGCCTGTGATGCCGATCGGCGTGACGGTCCCGGTGTTTGGGTCGAAACTGACCAACCAATCGGCAAAGGCAACTTCCTGGATCGCATAGAGCGTGTTGCCGGGACCTTTGGCCAGGCAGCGAATGTCCGCCCCCGGATAGGCGATCGTGGCGCTGCCCGTGATTGGGTCGAGGGTTGCCCACGAGTAGTTGTTGCCTGTCGGTGTCACCCGGTGGGTCGTCCAAATCGTGCCGCTGGCATCGCGCGCCGTCGCGTTCATGCCGAACAGGCCGGTGCCGAACGACGTAACGGCGCCGGTGTACGAGTTGACGAGATAGGTTTGTCCGCCGTAGCCGACGCCGATCAGATCTTGGGCCGGCGCGGATGCGAGGAGCGCGCCGATCAGGACGACGCACAACGATGGTTGAGGCACT
>TARA_R110002072_G_scaffold150953_2_pt1 | contig 24372 bp, 21 predicted proteins | sample TARA_R110002072 | Tara Oceans TARA_R110002072 (sample SAMEA4397118) | marine metagenome | biome: Polar Biome; feature: [SRF] surface water layer (ENVO:00010504); material: water (ENVO:00002006), including particulate matter (ENVO:01000060) such as... | depth 5 m | reverse complement strand
GTGGGGATGGTTTGGGGCGGGTTGCCGGGTGTCAGGAGCGTTTTTCGGGATGGGATGGGTGCCGAATTGGCAGATGCGGGCGGGTGTGCTGGTGTGGCTCATATGCGGGGGATTCGATTCGGGATACCTGATATACTCCTGACATGGAAACTGCAGTTGTCGTTTTATCGTTGTGCTGCCTCGGGTTTGGGGTATGGGTTGTGGTGCTGATGCGGGCCCAGGTAGGGGTGCGTGATGAGCTCGGCAAGCTCCGCGGCGAGGGCGAGATGCTTCGGGCGGACAATGAGCGGATCGCTGGCGAGGGGGGGCGGTTGCGCTCTGAGCTTGAAGAGATCGAAACGCGATCACGGGCGCAGTCGGAGGAATCGGCTCGGCGGGTGGGCGAGCTGTCGGTGCTCAATGCGCAGCTGGCGGAGAGGCTCGATGGGGCGGAGAAGCGGTATCTGGATTTGGTCAACGATGAGAAGCGGCTGACGGAGCAGTTCCAGGCGATCGGGGGGGCGTCGCTGCGGGCGAATCAGGAGGCGCTGAGCAAGTTCCTCAGCGAGCGATTGAAGGATGCGGACTCGTTGTCGCAGTCGGAGCTCGATAAACGGAAGCAGGCGATCGATGCGATGGTCAAGCCGATCCGCGAGACGCTCGATAAGACGCATCAGCAGATCACGCAGCTCGATCAGCGAGTGAAAGCCAGCGGCGAGGCGCATGTGTCATTGCGTGAAGAAACCGCGCGGCTGACCAAGGCGCTCTCGCGCCCTGAGATTCGCGGGCAGTATGGGGAGATCCAGCTGCGCCGGGTGGCGGAGCTTGCGGGGATGACGAGCTATTGTGATTTTTCGGAGCAGGTGTCGGTGCGCGATGAGGACGGGCAGCTTCAGCGTCCGGACATGATCGTGACGCTGCCCAATGAACGGATCATTGTTGTTGATGCCAAGGCGAATATCAATGCGTACATCGATGCGGTCAATGCGCCCGATGATGCGGAGCGTGAGCGGCAGATGGATCGGTTCGCGCGGCACACGACCGAGCAGGTCAAGAAGCTTTCGGACAAGCGGTATTGGTCGTTGTTTGATGGGAACAGCGCGGAGTTTGTGGTGATGTTTGTGCCGGGCGATCATTTTATTGATGCGGCGTTGGCGCGGAATCCTGGATTGCTCGACGAGGCGGCCCAGCGCGGGGTGATTATGGCGTCGCCGAGCACGCTGATCGGGTTGCTGCGGGCGGTGGCGGTGGGGTGGCGCGAGCACGCGTTGACCGAGCAGGCGGCGGAGCTATTCGTGCTAGGAAAAGAACTGCACGATCGGGCGGCGACGGCCTTCGAGCATGCGGGCAAGCTTGGGGATTCGATCCGCCAGTCGGTGGAGCGGTACAACAAGCTGGTGGGGTCGATTGATTCGCGGATGATGCCGACGCTCAAGAAGTTTGAGGATGCGGGGGCGAAGAGTGCCAAGGGACTGATTGAGCCCAAGCGGGTGGAGGGGGAGCCGCGGTTGTTGGTGAGCGGGAAGGACGAGTTGTTTGAAGAGTCGGAGTGATCAGCGTGTGGAGCTGGATTCGGCGGGGTGTGGGAAGATCTCTTCGAGCTTGTTGAAGCGGTAGTGGAAGATGTTGGTGACATCTCTTTGGACGAAGAACTTGTTGATCAGCGGCGCGAGCAGCCAGCCTTTGGGGCGGTACAGAACCGTATCGGTGCAGATGGTGCCGGCGTTGTCGGCGGTGGGCTCGAAGCGGTGGGTGTGGTGCCAGAGGGCGTAGGGGCCGGCGTCTTGGTTGTCGATGAAGCGGTGGGGTGGGTCGTAGTCGAGGATGGTGGTTTTCCACTTGAGTGGGATGTGGTGGACTTTGAGCTTGTAGCGGATCTCGCGGCCCGAGCGCATCTCGATGGGTTTGGGGGTGAGGACCTTGAAGTTGAGGAAGCCGGGGGTGAGCTTTTCGAGGTTGTAGGCGTCGGCGAAGAAGGGGAAGACGGCGTCGATGGGTTGGGGGAGGTGCTGGGTGGCGACGAGTTTCCAGATGCGGCCGTGCGTTGGGTGCGTGTCGGATTCGATGTGGATGCTGGGTTTGGTCATGTGGATTGTGGGAGAGCGGTTTTAGGGATCAGCTTTGGAGTCGATTGAGCACGCGCCGTCCTTGCATTCGTGGGTGGCGAACCATCGGAGGCGGTTGCGGGCGAATATTTTGTAGAAAAAATCGACGATGGGGCGCAGTGGCCACCAGCGGGTCCAGGAGACGCTGAGTCCTTTTCCGACGGCGTTCATGGCTTGGCGGATGGCTTCCGGGCCGGCGGTGATGGAGCCGTCGGGGGCGCGGGTGTGGAGCGAACTGGCCAGGGTGTCGGTGTCGAGCTCGACGAGGGTGAGGCGAGGGTCTTCAGAGCGGAGATCGACGCAGGCGAGGCGGCCGCGGTTTCGGTCGAGCTTGGTGAGGAGTTTGGCGGTGCGGATGCAGGCGCTGCACCAGCCGTCGTAGTAGACGAGCGTTGGTGTGGTTGTGGGCGCATCTGGTGTGGGCGCATCGGGCATGGTTGATGGTAGGGGAGAGGGGGGTGATGGGCGATGAACCGGTGAAGATCAGGGATCTATGGATTTGACAAGATTGTCCGTGGCCTGTTTGACGGTCTCGACTGTCCCCTTGCGTCCGGTCGCGCCGGCGAGGTGGTCGGCTTCCATGATACCTGTGGTGGAGTCGTAGCGCCAGCCGTGTGTGTCGGCGCCGGCGGCTGCGCCGTCTTTACGGACGGTGGCGAGCCCGTTGATTTTGTTGGCGGGGATGCCGTTGATGTAGGGGCCGTAGATGCCGGTGGCGTCGTTGATGGTGCCGTCGAGGTCGGTGCGTTTGAGCATGCGGTAGTAGATGGTTTTGGCGTCGGCGGCCCCGACATGGATCATCATACCCTCGTGTTCAATTTCGTAGAGATCGAGTGCTTTTTGGAGGGCGCTCAGGTCGCCGATCACGGCGTTGCGGGCGGCTCCGTCGGCGGCGTTGGACATGCGGGGGACGGCGATGGCGCCGATGATCCCGATGATGACCACGACGATGATGAGTTCGATGAGTGAGAAGGCATGATGGTGCGGCGGCGATCGCATGGTGTCTTTATCGACACGCACGGGTTGCGGATTCGGCCCTGAAGGGTGGGCGTTGTGTGATGGGGGCGCTTGGCCTACTGGATTGTCGGATTGGGCGCGTCCGAGAAGCTTGGTTGGTCCGAGTATTGGAACTCTGGTTTAGGCGTCGGGTTGACGCGTCTGATTTAGGCGTCGGGGCTTGAGTCGGCTGATCGGGCGTCGATCGACCAGGGGCCCGCGCCCTTGATGACGATGTAGATGGAGAGGAGGATGACGACGATGGCGATGGGGGTGAGCATCGCGGGCTCGGTGCCGGGGACCATGATGTTGGGCTCGGTGTCGGAAGGCGTGGGCCATTGGTCGTTGGGGATTTTGAAGTTGGTGACCAAGCCGCCGATCATGACGGGGATGGCGAGGAGGGCGCCGATGCGGGCGTAGGCCCCCGAGAGAAGGATGAGCCCGGCGATGACCTGGGCGATGGGGGCGGCGATGGCGGTGAGCCCGGGCATCGGGAGCCCGGCGGCTTCGACGAGGGGTTGCATCGGGGAGGCCCCGGTGAGGTGCATGAGCCCGAACATGAGCAGCGGAGCGCCGGCGAGGATGCGGAGGATGGCGATGTGCTTGTGATTGGTCGTGTGTGTGAGTGCGTTGGTCATGCACTCACAACGGGATCAGGCGGGGCTCTATTTCGCCGGATAGGGGATTTGCCTCAGATTGTGCAAAGTAAACGGTCGTTATCGCGCAATAAGCAGGTTTTAGCGGGCGACGCGGAGGCGGTGGGGCGATTTTGGGCGGATCGGCAGGGGCTGGTTTTGCGTCCGATCTGCTCGGCCGAGGACTTCGTCGAGGTCGAAGGTTTTCATTTCGATCTGGGCGGCGGGCCCGGTGCCGGGTCGGGCGCGGGTGGCGGCTTGAACATCGAGGATGCCGAGGGCTTTGGAGGGGGCTTCGACGATCGAGCCTTCGATGGTCGCTCCGGGTTCGATGATGAGTTTGGAGGCGCGGATGCCGCCCTTGATCTCGGCGGTGGCGGCGATGGTGGCGGTGCCGCCGCAGACGCACATGGCGTGGACGCAGCCCTCGATGAGGATGTCGTGGGAAGCGATGACGAGGTTGGCGATGGCTTTGGCCTGTGGGTGGACATGGACGGACTCGGTCGTCATGATCGACGAGCCCCAGTGGCCTTGGGTGATCTCGATGGGCAGCAGGCGGAGGTTGCGTGCGCAGTGTGGGCAGGATGCGGATTCTGCGAAGCCGGAGACGGTGGAGGGTTTGGCGCAGTGGTAGCAGGTGACCTGTCGCGATTCGGGCGTCACGACGCGTGCGGAGGCGCGGTCTCGCATGAGGAATCGTGGTGGTTTGAAGAATGAGGCCATGAAAAATGGCCGGTCCGGCGTTAACCGATCTCGGCCTGGGATGGGTGGTCTGGTTTGGTGAGGTCGGTTTTAGGCGACGCTCGAGCCGGCGTTCTGGTTGGCCCAAGGCGGGGTGAGATCAAGCGGGGTGGCGAGGCTTGGCTTGGGCTCGGTAGTGATGGGCTGGGTTGTTTGTGGTTGCTGGGTTTGCTGTTGGGTTTGGCTTTGGGTGGTGCCGGTCATTTCGTTGGCGTGTGGGCCGACATTGCAGTGGCCGACGAAGGTCGCGCCCTCGGCGACGACGAGGGTGCCGGCGGTGAGGTCGCCCTGGACCTGTGCGTTGGTGGTGAGGGTGAGGCGATCGCGTGCGAAGAGTGGGCCTTGGACGGAGCCGTCGACGATAATTTTCTCGGCTTCGACGGCGGCGTTGCAGTTGGCGCCGTTGCCGATGTGGACTTCGCCCTGTGCGGTGATCTTGCCTTCGAAGTTACCCAGGATGCGGGCGGATTTCTCGAAGAACATCTCGCCCTTGATGGTGGTGTCGGCCCCGATGATGGTCATCTCTGGGGTGGTGTTGTTATTGATTGGGTTTGTGGTGGGGTTGTTTGGCAGTTGTGACATGTGGAAATCCTTCCCGATCCCGATGTGATGCCGAGCGTTGGCTCGGTGTGGGCGTTGTTGATCGTGCGCAAACACAGCGCGTACGAGTCTTTTGAATGCCCGGTGTGGTCAGTGCTTGGTTGTGTTGGGCGTCCTGCCGACGGTGCCATCCTTGGCTTGGTACTGCATCGTCCAGATAAGCATGGGCACTGAAGTATGGATTGATCGGATCAGTGAAATTGTGCGGATTGTGCGGGGTGGGGGCGAGGCGGGGGTGGTAAGGGGTGTTTTTGACCAAAAACGGGGTTGGCTGGGAGAAAATCGGGGATTGAAGGGGCGCAAAAGTGTCCGGGGAGGGGCCGATAAGCCGATGAGGAGGAGATATGTCTAAGTCATCAAAGTCATCGAGAAGCGGGTCACGGAGCAAAAAATCATCGAAGCCCTATCGCATGCGCGATGGGTCGTTCGAGCCCAGCGAGCAGCAGGTGCTGCTGGCGCGGGTGGGGTGGTTGGTGCTTGGGGCGCTGTGGGTGTTTGTGCTTGTGGGGCTGGTGAGCTTTGACGCGGGCGATGCGCCCTCGCATGCGGTGTGGCCGAGCAATGCAACGACGGCGAACTGGACGGGCCCGATCGGGGCGTATATGTCGTATGGGTTGCTGCGGGTCTTTGGGTTCGGGATTGTGATCCCGATGGTGTTTACGGGCTTGCTGCTGACGCTTCGGCTGTTGCGTCGCCCGATGACGCAGCCGATCGTGCGGGCGCTGGGTGTGGTTGTCTTGACGAGTTCGCTGTGTGTGCTCCTTGGGTTGTTGATGACTGAAACTGGGCCGATGCCTGGGTTGTCGGGCGGGACGCTTGGATTGGTTGGCGCAGGGATGCTGGAGCCGGCGTTTGCGATGACGGGGTCGTTGGTGTGGGTGGTTTTGGCGACGGTGGTGGGGCTGATTGTGTCCTGCGATAAGTATCTGTGGCAGGTGCCGATGGCGATCTGGGGTGTGGTTGCTGAGCGGGTGCTGCCGGTGGTTGGTTCGACGGGCGCTAAGGCGGGGGCGATCGCGGGCTCGACGGCTGATCGCGCCAATGCGAGCGCGGATCGTGCGAGCGAGACGGGGCGGCTTGTTGGTCGCAAGGCCAGCGGGGGTGTGCTCGCGGGGCTCAAGGCGATGCTGCATAAGCGTCCGGGGCCGGTGATGGTCCGGCTTAATGACATTGATGAGGAGATGGTGGAGGTGAAGCCCATTGCGCAAGCCGCTGCGGCGCAGGAAGAAGATGTCGAGGCACGGCGGAAGGCCAAGCCCCGGCGCTCGGTCAAGCCGGTGCCTCAGGTGGTGGAAGAAGATTTCGACGACGAGTACGAAGAAGACGACGGCCCGGGGGCGCCGCAGGTGTTCTCGCAGGATGATCTGCGCGAGAAGATCGCCAAGCTGCCCGTGCGCTTTGCCCAGCAGAACAAGGAGATGGCGACCGACGAGGACTTGGCTGATTTCCAGAATGCGCAGTCGCTCGAGGGGTACATGTTCCCGCGGATGGATCTGCTCGAGGAGCCCGAGGTTGGGTTTAACGAGAAGCTCGAGGAGCTGGTCCGGACGCAGGCCGAGTCGCTTGAGCATGCGCTCCAGCAGTACAAGATTAACGGCGAGGTTGTCGATATCGAATCCGGCCCGGCGATCACGCTGTACCACATTCGCTTAGCGCCGGGGACGAAGGTCTCGCAGATTAATGCGATCGAGAGTGACCTGGCGCGGTCGCTCAAGGCCGTGAATATCCGCGTGGTGGCGAACATGAGCGGGCGAGACACGGTTGGTGTCGAGGTGCCCAACCCGACCAAGGAGCGGGTGCGACTCAAGGAGCTGATGTCGAACCGTGCGTTGTTTGAGGATATGAAGCTGCCGATGTTCCTGGGGAAGGATGCGGCCGGGGAGCCGTTGATTTCTGATCTGACGAAGATGCCTCACATGCTGATCGCGGGCACGACGGGGTCGGGTAAGTCGGTGTGTATGAACACGATCATCATGAGCTTCTTGTATACGAAGAAGCCCAATGAGCTCAAGCTCGTGCTGGTGGATCCCAAGATGGTGGAGATGAGCCAGTTTAAGGACATCCCGCACCTGATGTGCCCGGTGGTGACCGAGATGAGCAAGGCCGCGGCGATTTTGGAGTGGGCGGTGACCAAGATGGACGAGCGGTACGAGCTGCTCGCTAAGGCGGGGTGTCGCGATATTGGTGGGTACAACGAGCTGGAGTGGGACGAGCTGAAGGATCGGCTGGATATCCAAACCGAGGAACACGCGGCGCGGGTGCCCAAGCAGCTGCCGTATATGGTGTTCATTATTGATGAGCTCGCGGATCTGATGATGACCGCCAAGGAGGTAGAGGGCGCGATTATTCGTATTGCCCAGAAGGCGCGTGCGGTGGGGATTCATTTGATCTTGGCGACGCAGCGCCCGCAGGCCAATGTGGTGACGGGTTTGATTAAGTCGAACATGCCGTGCCGGATCGCGTTTAAGGTGGCTTCGGGGATGGACTCGCGGATTGTGCTCGATCAGAAGGGCGGCGAGCTGCTGCTTGGTCAGGGCGATATGTTGCATCTGTCTCCGAGCAGCCATGAGCTGAGCCGGGCGCAGGGGACGCTGGTGGACGACAAGGAAATTCGCAAGGTGGTCAAGTTCCTCAAGGACATCGCGGCTCCGAGCTTCGAGCGTTCGTTGATGCAGGTCAAGGGTGGGATGGACAGCGACGAAGAACGGGTGTTCTTGTCGGAGAACAACTCGTCGGCTTCGCTGCAGGCGGCCGAGGAAGATCCGATGTTCGATCGGGCGGTGGAGATTGTGCTCGAGACCAAGCGTGGGTCGGTGTCGCTGTTGCAGCGCCGGTTGGCGATCGGGTATACGCGGGCGAGCCGACTGATTGATCTGATGGGGATCGCGGGGATTCTGTCGGACCATAAGGGATCGGTGGCGCGCGATGTGCTGATCACGATCGAGGAGTGGGACGCGATGAAGGACCTGGTGGCCGAGGATGCGCGCCGGGCGCAGCTGACTGATCCGGAGGATCCGAGCCAGGAGCTGATGTTCGAGACGGAGGTTGAGGAAGAGGCTGTGGAGCATGATGACTCAGCGGACGAGTATGAAGAAGAGGCCCCGTTTGATGATGAGCCGACGGCGGCGGTGACGGTGCTGGGCACGCTCGACGATGAGGAGGCTGAGGCTGAATATGAGGATGGGGAAGAAGACGAGTATGAAGTAGAGGACGAGCTCGAAGAAGACGAAGAAGACGAAGAAGAGGAAGATGATGGCGAGCTTGAAGACGAGCTCGAAGAAGATGAGGATGAAGAGGACGAGGAAGAAGAGCTCGAGGCCGAAGCTGAGGAAGACGACGAATCTGAGGAAGACGAAGAGGTCGAGTACGAGTATGTGGATGAGGACGGGAACCCGATCGACCCTGAGGACCTTGACGAGGATGAGTTTGAGGTCGAGGACGAGGCGGATGAGGAGGAAGATGAGGGCGACGAGGAGGAGTATGAAGAGGACGAGGCCGCGGAGTATGAGGAAGACGAGTACGAGGATGAGGAATCGGTGGTCTGAGCCGGTCGCGGGGGCGTCTATATGCGTCAAATTTCAGAAACCCCGGTCATTGACTGGGGTTTTTGTATGGTATGGCGATAGAGGGGGCCTTGAGCGTCATCAGGCGTGAGGCAACCAGCGTGACGAAACAAGGGATTTAGATGATCGGCTCAAAGGTCTTGTGAAACTTTGGCTCGGTGAATCCAAACAACCTATTATAGGGCTCTGGTTTTTACAGGCCGATCTCTACGATCTCAGGAGGGGATCACCCGCAACGCTTGGAAATGGCGTGGGCGGGTCTGACAGCACACCGAAAGGACACAGCACATGCAGCTTCTCGCAGGCACGAACCGTATTTCACACACACTCACCTTCTCGCTGGCGGCGGGTTTGCTCTCGCTTCCAGCGCTGGCCGGCACGCCCGGCGTGCTCGATCATGTACCCAGCGACGCGCAGGCCGTGGTCGTGGTCCCGAACTTTGGGGGGCTGCTCAACGATATCAACTCGGCGAACATCATGCTGGGCGATCAGGGCAGCCCGATGGTGATGATGGTGACCTCGATGGTGCGCGGGATGCCTGGGATCAATCTTGAGGGTTCGGTCGCTGGCGTGCTGACCTTCGAAGAGGACATGGAGGGCGAGCCGGAGATGGTGGCGCTCTTGCCCGTGTCTGATTTTAAGGCGTTCTCACAGGGGCATCGTTTCGAGGACGGTCTGTACGGGATGGATATGGGCGGCGAGATGCTCTACTTCCGTCAGGCGGGCGATGGGTACATCGTGATGGGCGATGACAGCGGGCTCGTGCGTGACTTTGACGCCAAGGGCGGGAACCTAGCTGCGCACACCAAGCAGCTCGGCGGGACCGGGGCGCAGGTCGCTGCGGGCAACGATATGTTCGCGTATGTGAACTTCAGCGCTTTCCAAGATCAGATCGATATGGCGATGGAAGAGATGGAATCGCAGGCGGAGATGGTCGAGATGATGGGCGGGGCGGAAGCCGTGGCTGGATTCGATATGATGCTCCATGTGATGCAGACGATCGCCAACGACGGCAGCTCGATGGCGTTTGGCATGAGCTTCGATCCCGAAGCGGGGATCTCGTACGACATGGGCGTGCAGTTTAAGGAAGGCTCGACCTCGGCTTCGTACCTGCAGAACGCGGGCAACGCGGGCAAGTACTTTGATCGCGTGCCTTCGATGGATTACTTCTTTGCTTCGGCGTTCGATATGTCGGGCAGCGGGATCCAGAAGCTCGCAACAGAATACATCGATATGCTCGAAGAGATCGACACCACCGGGATGCTCGATGGCAAGATGGACATGATCATGGGCGAGGTGCAGGGCGGGATCCAGGTCATGGGCGCGTCGGACAATGTCATGGGCGGGTTGTTCACCAATATGATCCAGTATATGGAGGTCAAGGACGCCGATGCGTACCTTGAGGCTTCGCGTGCGATGTACGCGGGCATGAACGAGCAGCTCGGTGAGCTCGCTGAGCTGGGCATGAAGTTTGATGCCGCTATTGATTCCGAGCCAACACAGATCAACGGCGTTGATGCGTATGGCTACAAGTTCGCGATGGATATGTCCGAGATGGAAGGCATGGATGACATGGGCATGGCGATGGGCGGCATGAACCCCGCGATGATCATGGGCATGCTCTTTGGTGCCGACAGCGGCCCGAGCGGCTACATGGCCAAGGTGGGCAACGGCATTGTCTCGACGATGACCAAGGACGCGGAGTTCTTCACCAAGGCGTCGAACGCGGCGGCGGGCAAGAACACCATGAAGGGCGACAAGTCGATCGCCAAGACCGCGGCGATGCTCCCCAAGAACAGCATCATGCAGACTTACATCGCGGCTGATCACCTGATGAACACGGCTGGCCCGATGATGATGATGTTCGGTGTGATCCCTGAGTTTGAGCCTGTTGAGGCGCTTGCACCCATGGGCTTTGGCATGAGCGCCAACGGCGGCGGCGTGCTCTTCCGTGCGGCGCTGCCGATGGAGACGATCCAGGCGGCCATGGAGATGGTGCCCGCTGAGATGTTCGAGGATAACGACGAAGATATGGACTTCTGATCCGGTCTGGTGTTGATTGAACCTGCCGAGGTGCCATCAATCTGTTGATGGAGCAGCCACGGGACAATCATGCAGCAGATCAAGCAACTGGTCAGCAGCCAATCGATGAATGGCAGATTTCTGCGCGGCGGGCGATCCCTTTGGATCGCCCGCTTTGCGTTGGCATTCTCAATGTGACGCCGGATTCGTTTAGCGATGGTGGGGAGCTCGATTCGGTGGGCAAGGCGGTCGATCGGGCGAGGGCGATGGTGGACGAGGGGGCCGATGGGCTTGATATCGGGGGGGAGTCGACGCGCCCGGGTGCGCAGCGCGTGGGGATTGAGGAGCAGATCCGGCGGGTGGAGCCGGTGATCATGGCGATCCGCAAGGCGGGGATCGAGGTGCCGATCTCGATTGATACGACGCGGGCAGCGGTGGCGATGGCGGCGCTCGATGCGGGGGCGGATGTGATCAACGATGTGTCGGGGGGGGATGCCGCGGGGAGTGAGGATGCGGGGATGCTGGGGCTGGCGAGCGAGCGTGGGTGCGGATTGGTGCTGATGCATCGGATGCGTGCTCCTGAACAGGATCAATATTCGGATGCGTATGACCAGCGCCCGATTGGGGATGGGGTGTTGGAGACGGTTATTGGGGCGCTGCGTGATGCGCGTGATCGGGCGATCGCCAGCGGGGTTGATGGGGGGCTGATCGTGCTCGATCCGGGGCTGGGCTTTGGGAAGGATGTGGGGCAGAACATGGAGCTGATCCGGGGGACGGGGGCGATTGTTGGGCTCGGGCATGTGGTGATGAGTGCGCTGAGCCGAAAGAGCTTTGTGGGGCGGGTGAGCCTTGGGCGGGATTCGGAGCCGGGCGAGCGGTTGGTGGGGACGCTGGGGCTCTCGGTCGTGCACATGATGCATGGGGCGCGGGTGTTCCGGGTGCATGATGTGGGGGCGCATCGGCAGGCGCTTGATGCGGCGTGGACTGCGATGAAAACTGACGGCTGAAGATGATCTTGGTCGGGGCGTGTGGGGGTTGAAAAACTGGGCTGGATCGCGTGATTTGTGGGGAAACGCTCCGGGCTCGGTGGGTGCGCGGAGCTACTATCTCGCATGGTCCTCGATCTTCGGGGGCGTACTCGTCGGCGTGTCATGAGGATGCGTCTGCGTTGATTGAACATGATGTCCACCCGGAAGGATTTAGATCTATGGCTAGCGCAAATGTGATGGAGTTTACCGACGGCAACTTCGAGGCTGAGGTCTTGGGTGCTGATAAGCCCGTGCTGGTTGATTTCTGGGCCGAGTGGTGCATGCCTTGCAAGATCCTTGCCCCGACGATCGACGATGTGGCTGATGCGAACACCGACAAGCTCAAGGTGGGCAAGGTGGACACGGACGAGAACCGCGAGATCTCCGTCAAGTACGGCATCAGCGCGATCCCGACGGTCATCATTTTCAACAAAGGCGAGATCGCCAAGAAGTTCGTGGGATTGACGAAGAAGGAAGACATCGAAGCCGCGCTGGCCGAGATGAGCTGAGTGCTGTTGAAGCCTGCTGCTTTACGAATCTAACAAACAATCAGAACATTGAGAAACACCATGAGCACTGAATCATCGAGTCATCGTCCACTGCGTTGCGGGGCTGTCGGAGTCGGGAGGATGGGCCAGCACCACGCCCGGGTCTACGCCGAGATGGAGGGCATCGAGCTGGTGGGTGTGGTGGATGCGAACTTTGATCGGGCCAAGGAGATTGCTGAGAAGTTCGGCTGCCCGGCGTTTGCGACCGAGGAAGAGCTGTTGGCGGCGGGTGTCGAGGCGGTGTCGATCGCGGTGCCGACGACTTTCCATCTCAAGAGCGCGACGCCGTTCTTGAAGGCGGGCGTGGCGTGTCTGATCGAGAAGCCCTTGGCGCAGAGCGCAGACGAAGCCGAGCAGATCAAGAAAATCGCCGAGGAACATAACGCGTGCTTGATGGTGGGGCATATCGAGCGGTTCAACCCGATCATGCGCGCCATGCAGAAGGCGACCAGTGGTACCGGCGAGCCGATCCGCCCGAGTTTTATCGAGGTGCACCGGGTGTCGCCGATGACCTTCCGCTCGATGGATATCGGCGTGGTGATGGACATGATGATCCACGACCTGGATGTGGTCCTGATGCTGATGGGCGGGCGCGAGCCCGACGAGGTGCAGGCTTCGGGCGTGGCGGTGATCTCGGAGTTCGAGGACCTGTGCAACGCACGCTTGGTCTGGAATCTCACTGAGGAAGAGGGCGGCGGGCAGTGCGTCGCCAATGTGACGGCTTCTCGCCTGGCGATGAAGACCGAGCGCGTGACACGGATCACGGGCGAGAACGGGTACATCAAGATCGATTACGCGGCCAAGACCGGCACGCTGATCCGCAAGAACGCCAACGAGATCCAGATGCGTGAGGTGCGTGAGCAGCTGCGCAGCGGTGCGGACCTGACGGATATGGACTGGACCGAGCTGATTAATATTGAGCCGCTGGAGATTGATGGCGGCGAGCCGATTGTCAAGGAGATCGAGGCGTTCTTGGAAGCGGTGCGATCGGGGAACCAGCCTGCGATTAACGCGGAGGCCGGGTTTGCCAATGTGCGGACGGCTGAGCGGATCGTCGCGGCGATCGCGGTTTCGGTGGGAGATAAGGCCGCGGCCCTTTCCTGAGCTGTTCACTGATTATCAAATATTCATATTGTTGAACACATGTTGAACAACAGCAAAACCATTCAATGCCCGGCGACGGATAGTCGATGAGATCGATCCGCCGGGGGATATAGTTGACCAAGCAGGCGCGAACACATCACGCCATATCACACGATATCACGCCTTATCATGACACATCACGACATAGCGGGCGCACAGACGCACCCGATTCTTTTTCTTCAGGACTGACACCGTAACCCGTACACAAGAAACGAACCCAACATGAGCGACCAACCCAACGAAACCAACCCGGCCCAGGACTCAGCCCCCAAACCAGAGGCGGCTCCGGCTTCAGCTCCGGCACCGGCACCGGCACCGGCTCCAGCTCCGGCCCCCACGGCGGCCCCGGTTCCGATGTCGGCCCCGAGCCCTGCGGCTGCTCCGGCTCCTCAGGCTCCGGCTCCTCAAAACGAAGCGCCGATGAGCATGCAGTCCGCTGAGCTCGATGCGCAGACGAACGCCGAGATCGAGGCGGCGATGTCCGAGATGGCGGATGCGGGGGCGGCTTCGTCCGACGCCAAGTCATCGGGCGGCAAGATCCGTGGGCCACGCGTGGTCCGCGGCGGGCGCGAGCACCGCACCGGTGTGGTGGTCTCGGTTGGTGCATCGGACTTGTTCGTTGAGTTCGGGCCCAAGGAGCTGGGCGTGGTCGACATGACCCAGTTCAAGGAAGAGACACCCAAGGTGGGTGACTCGCTCGAGGTCGCGGTGCAGCGGTACGACAGCGCCGAGTCGCTCTACATCTGCGTGATGCCCGGCTCGGTGCAGAAAGCCGACTGGGAGATGCTGGAGATGGGGCAGGTCGTCGAGGCCCGCGTCACCGGCACCAACAAGGGCGGGCTTGAGCTTGAGATCGCCGGCCACCGGGCGTTCATGCCCGCGTCGCAGGTCGATATCAACCATGTCGCGGATCTGTCTGTGTTCGTGGGCGAGAAGATGACCTGCGAGGTGCAGAAGATCGATCGGCGCGGGCAGGGCAATATTTTGCTGAGCCGACGCGACATCATCGCCAAGGAGCGTGCGAAGCTGGCCGAGGGGCTCAAGGATCGGCTCAACGAGGGCGACACGGTCGAGGGCACCGTGCGCAAGATCATGGACTTCGGTGCGTTTGTTGATATCGGCGGCATCGATGGGCTGATCCACATCAACGACCTCTCGCACAACCGCGTGAACCACGGGGCCAAGGGCGTCGCGGAGCATGTGAGTGAAGGACAGAAGGTGACCGTGCAGATCCTCAAGCTCGACTGGGAAGCCAACCGCATCGGGCTGGGGCTCAAGCAGCTTGCGGCTGATCCGTACAAGGCGGCGATGAGCGAAGTCGTCGAGGGCGCGCAGCTCTCTGGCAAGGTGACCAAGATCCTGGACTTCGGTGCTTTTGTTGAAGTCGCGCCGGGCGTTGAGGGGCTCGTGCATATCTCGGAGCTCGAATGGCGCCGCGTGGGCGATGTGTCCGAGGTGCTCACCGAGAACGAGGTGGTGCAGGTCTTGGTGCTCAAGGTTGATCCGGACGATCGCAAGATCTCGCTGTCGATCAAGCAGCTCAAGGAGCGCCCGCAGCAAGAAGGCGGTGGCGGCAATAAGGGCGGCGGCGGCGGCGGCGGTGGCCGAGGCGGTCGCGGTGGACGCGGCGGGGGCGGTCGTGACGATCGTGACCCGGCGGAGATCTTGAAGGAAACGCCTCAGCTTCGTCGTCTGCGTGAGCAGGCCAAGAAGAGCAAGCCCAAGAGCGGCGGCGGGATCGGCAATGCCGGCGGGCTCGGCATCGGGCTCGGCGATCTGAAGCTCTGAGCGGTTTGACTCAGTACAGATATATAAAAGGAAGAAGCCGCCCGTGAGAATCACGGGCGGTTTTTATAGTTGTGTACTCATTCAATGCGTCATGTGCATTCGGAAATTGTCTGGGAGTAGCCGAGCTTGGTCCCTATGTCGCTTAGGAATCAGGACGATGCAGTGCCTGTGTACCGTTGGACACCGACAGCAAGTGGGGCACACACGATCCGGGGGCTGGTGGTCATTCCCATTTTTCCAGTTGAGCGATAAAAACGCAGATCGACTGGGCCCAAGAGGGGGAGGCGATGTTTGGGGTGGTGCCGATCTGGTGGCGTGAGGTGGAGCTTGATCACACGGTGATCGTGGAGCCCTGAACTTAGATCTGGCTTTTATGCGATGCCGGTGGAGCCGAAGCCGGCGGAGCCTCGGGCGGTGTCGTCGAGTTCGTTGACTTCTAAGATCGTCGCGTGGGCGACGGGGGCGATGATCATCTGGGCGATGCGGTCGCCGTGGTTGATGGTGTAGGGGACTTTGGAGAGGTTGATCAGGGCGATGAACATCTCGCCGCGGTAGTCGGCGTCGATGGTGCCCGGGGCGTTGGGGAGCGAGATGCCGTGCTTTGTGGAGAGCCCGGAGCGTGGGCGGACCTGGCCCTCGTGCCCGAAGGGGATGGCGCAGGCGTAGCCCAGGGGGATCTTGACGATCTCGCCCGGCTCGACGGTGACCGATGCGGGCATGTCATGGCGGGGGAGGCAGGCGGCCAGGTCGAGCCCGGCGGCGTGGGTTGATTTGTATTGGGGGAGGATGGCGCGATCGTCGAGGCGTTTGATGCGGAGCTGGGTGGCGCTGACGCGTCCGACGCCGGGGACTTTGATCTCGGCGTGGAAATCGGTCGGGCGAGGGTTGTTGTTTGTATTGCTGGGGTTGGAGTTGTTGGGCAGTTGGCTCGGCGAACGATCAGTAGTGGTGCTCATGGTGCAATGATAATGCATCCGAGTAGTGAAGTCTCCTCGGTTGGGTGCTTGCGTGTAATGAAGATTTTGATCAGGCGCTGATCAGGCGATCGAGGTGGCGATCGGACTAGAAACATCAGCTTCGATCGAGCCGATGAGGGCGATGTCCTCGTCGGTGAGGTTTCGGCGGAGGTCATCGAGGACGCGGTTGAACGAGTCGATGAGTCGGCGGGTGGAGTTGATCGCGGTGTCCATCGAGGATTTGCCGGTGACTTGTTTGATCAGGTCGGGCTGGTGTATCTGGGCGAGGTTCTGCTCGGAGATCGATTTGGCGTCGATGAGCGAGTTGAGGAGGTTGAGGGCTTCGTCGCGGCGTTGGGTCGTTTCTTGGATCATGCGCTGCTTGGATGTCATGGACATGAAGGGCTCCTTTGGCAGACAGATGATATCACCTTTGGGCATGTGGGGTGCGGGTGATGATCTGTATCTTGTTATTCTCGCGTTCTTTAAGTCCTTGGTAAGTCATCGGCCAACTGGCGGAGAGTATTCAATATTTTCGGACGCTCGGTGTTTGGCAGCTCAACGCGTGAGTGCGGCGGTGCATGCGAAAACCGCCGGAAATAGGCAAGAATCATGGATAGCGGCTTGTGGTTGGTCAATCGTCGTCGTCATCGCCGGCGTTTGATGAACGGTTTTTGTTTGCACTGCTGTTGAGGAATCCGAGCTGGACCATGAGCCCCAGGGCCGTGAGGATGACCCACACGATGGCCCAGATGATGGCGGATTGGTCGAGGAAGTCGGGGCGTTGCCCGGTGCGTGCGGTGAGCAGTGCGGAGGTCGCGCCGATGCAGACGGCCGAGCCCGAGAGGCTGGTGACGAGTGCGGTGGTGCGTTTAGGCATCATGACCCCGACCAAGAGCCCGAAGGCGAAGCCGGCGAATCCGGCGCTGAGGATGATGAGCTTCTCACGATCTGGACGCTCGGCCAGGTCGGCCTGGATGGTGTTGTACATGTGCTCGATGAACTCTTTGGATCGCGTGGCGGCGTCCTTGATCTGCTGCTTGGCGTCGTCGTTGAGGATGTTGCCGTCCTCGTCGAGGCGATCAAAGGCTTCTTCGGCGGCTTCGCGGTTGATCGTATCGTTGAGTGAGGTTTTGATCCCGGCGAGGGTGTCGGCGGTGTCTTCGCCTGATTCGACGAGGGCGGCTTCGGTCTCGGAGAGGCCGTCGGATTGTGGGGGGTTGGCGCTCAGGAAGATGAGTGCGCCAACGACGCCGGCGGCGGCGAAGGCCATCGAGGAGGTGATGGCGATGACGAGGCGGAACATGGCCAGAGAGACTAAGGAGCCGATCAAGCCACCGGCGAGGAGCCCGGTGATGCCCGGGGTGAGGGTGAATCCTCCGGGGTGGAAGGTGGGCAGCCCGGTGAGGGGGAGGATGGTGGTGCCGACGAAGGCGCCGATGGCGAGCCCGAAGAGGAAGAAGACGGGCTTGATGACGCGGGCGCCGACGAGCCAGAGCAGGAGCCCGGCCATGAGTGCCATCCCCAGGGGGACGGAGCCGCCCTCGGGGAGGGACTGGGCGAGGACGAGCGTGGAGTCGAGTGTGTGCATAACAGTGTATTGTTGGGATGCGGGGGCGGAGATTTCGGATCTTGGGCCCGGAATGACGGAGTTTGCGCGTTGAGCGGGTGAAAACGGTGTTCTTGGGGGACTATCGGACAAACCTGCGTGAAGTGGCCATCGGGGGTGATACCGGGGGGCGGATCGGGCGATATCGTAGGTGTATGGCGAAAAAAACGACCAAGAAGACCGCGAAGAAAACCACCAAGAAGCCCGCCAAAAAAACGGGCAAGAAGCCCGCTAGCACCAAGCCGGCTCAAACGGGTTCGGGCGCGAGCGAGAGTGCGCAGGCCTCGAAGGACCTGGCGGGCTTCCGCACCAAGATTGATCGGCTCGATCGGAAGCTGGTCGACCTGCTCAACGAGCGGGCCAAGCTGGTGGTCGGGGTTGGGGAGCTCAAGCGTGGATCGGACACGCCGATTTATGCGCCGCATCGTGAGGCTCAGGTGCTCGAGAAGGCGCTGGGGCGGAACGAGGGGCCGTTGCCTGATCGGACGATCGAGGGCGTGTACCGCGAACTGATGTCCGGGTCGTTTGCATTAGAGCGCCCGTTGCGGATCGGGTATCTGGGGCCGGCGGGTTCGTACTCGCACCAGGCGTCGGTCAAGCAGTTTGGGTCGTCGGTGGATTATGAGGATCTGCAGCTGATCGAGGGCGTGTTTACCGAGGTGCGTCGCGGGCATGTGAACTATGGACTGGTGCCGATCGAGAACTCGATCGGGGGCGGGATCACGGAGACGCTCGATGCGCTGGCGGTCAATGCAGGGCATGTGCATGTATACGCCGAGGCGCAGATCGCGATTTGTCATATGTTGCTCACGGACTGTGCGCCCCACGATGTGCGGCGGATTCATTCCAAGCCCGAGGTGTTTGCGCAGTGTAGGAACTGGTTGACCACGCAGTATCCCAACGCGGCGTTGATCCCCGATGCGTCGACGAGCCAGTCGGTGAAGACGGCGATCAAGGAGAACCAGCTGGCGGCGGAGATCGGGGCACAGCCCGGATCGGCGGCGATTGCTTCGGAGCTGGCGGGCGAGCTGTATGGCTTGCCGGTGCTGTTTCGGAACATTGCGGACAACCCGGATAATATTACGCGGTTCTACATTATCTCGAAGGAGAAGGCGCTGGCGAGCGGGGACGACAAGACTTCGATTATGTTCGCCACCGAGGACAAATCGGGTGCGCTCGTCGAGGTGCTCCAGGCGTTTCAAAATGAAGGTGTGAACCTGAGCCATATCGATAAGCGCCCGTCCGGGCGCGAGAACTGGAGCTACGCGTTTTACATTGATGCGCTCGGGCATCGGGATGATGCTGCGATGGTGCGAGCGATCAAGAACGCCAAGACGCACTGCAAGGAGCTGCATGTGCTCGGGTCGTATCCACGATCGAAGCGGATACTCTGAGTGGTCGATCTGCATCATCACTGAGCACAGTGCGTATGATTGTGTGTGAATGAGAAGCCAACGATTTCGGTTTCGATGGGTGACCCGGCGGGTGTCGGCGGCGAAGTGTTGGTGCGCGCTTTGGCGGATCGAGATCGGCGGAGCAAGGCCCGGTACATGATCCATGGGTCGTCGCATGCGATGCATGTGGCCGCGGATGCGGTGGGGGTTGAGCCGTTCTGGTGGCGGGTTGATGGGCGATCGGCGATGGCTTCGACGGCGGATCTGCACGATGTGGTGCTGCTGGATTCGGACCCGCAGCTGATTGATGAGGGTGTGGATGTCCGGTTCCGCAATACGGCGACCAAGCTGGGCGGTCGGCTGAGCTTCGAGTGGGTGGAGCGGGCGATCGCGGATACGAAGCGGGCTGTGGATGATCCGCGGTTTGCTGATGGGATTGTGACGGGGCCGATCAATAAGCAGGCGTGGGCGATGGCGGGCAAGAAGCGGTATCCGGGGCATACGGAGCTGCTGGCTCAAAGGCTCAATGCCAAGTCGCACGCGATGATGTTTGTGGGTGACAAGCTGCGGGTGGTGCTGGCGACGGTGCATATCCCGCTGTATGAGATCCGCGATAAGCTGACGATCGGTGCGGTGCACAGCGCGATTGATCTGGGGCATCAGGCGTGTCTGGGGCTTGGGTATGCGCGTCCACGGATCGCGGTGTGTGGGCTCAATCCGCATGCGGGCGAGGACGGGCTGATGGGCGATGAGGAGGGTCGGATCATCGCGCCGGCGATTGAGCACGCGGTGAACTCGGGGATCGTGGCTTCGGGGCCGTATCCGGCGGATACGATTTTTAATGCCGCGGTTGAGGGGAAGTTCGATCTGGTGGTGGCGATGTATCACGATCAGGGGCTGATCCCGGTCAAACTGCTCGAGCGGGACCTGGCGGTGAATGTGACGCTGGGCTTGCCGACGGTGCGGACCTCGCCCGATCATGGGACGGCCTTCGATATCGCGGGTCAGGGGATCGCGGACGCGGGGTCGATGTGCAACGCGATCGATCTGGCGGTGAGGATGGCGGCCAATGCTCGCTCGGTGCAAGTGATGGAGTAGGTGATTGAGTAGCTGATCGAGTGGTCGATCGAATGGTTCGGGTGAGCCGCGAACAAAGTTTTTATACGGAATCTGTTTGACCGGGTGTGGGCGTGGGGCAACACTCTTTCATTATGAACTTCCGACTTTGACAACCAGACTCTTCGTTTTTTAACGCAAAGATGAACAGCTTGTGCAGCAACTGCGCCGGCTCGTCGGTATCAAAGCCCGTCGGAATTCAGATTACAGGTACACAAAGATGACAGATACGCACGAAACCCAAGGGGTTAACGGGCGCGATGACCTTGTTGATCCAGTCGATCAGCAAGCTCAGGGCACGCCCGCGTCACCCGAACAACTTGATGGCATCAAGGAGCACGCGTCCGTCGAGATTAGCCTCGCCAATGACGGGGCAATCCGGGAGATGCTCACGATCGCGATCCCGTCGGTGGCGACGATGACTTCGTACACCATCATGGCGCTGGTCGATAAGTTTATGGTCAAGGAGATCGGCGAGGAGCCGGTGTATATCGCGGCGCAATCGAATGGCTCGATGTTCGTCTGGATGTTCATGGCGTTTTTGCTGGGGATGACGGGCGTGATCAACTCGTTTGTTTCGCAGAACCTGGGCGCCAAGACGCCCGAGCGCGGGGCGGCGTATGTGTGGAACGGGCTGTGGATGAGCCTGGCGTACTTCGTGCTGTTGATGGTGCCGATGTACTGGGTGCTGCCCGGGTTGTTCGGGCTTGATGCGATGTTCGGCAAAGATCCGCAGCTGGCGAGCCTGAGCACGGAGTACGCCCAGATCGTGCTGATCGGGGGCATCTTTGTGCTCACGGCCCGCTCGCTGCATCACTATTTTTATGGCATGCATCGCCCCAATGTCGTGCTGATCTCGGCGCTGGTGGGCAACCTGACCAACATCGTGGTGAACCTGCTGCTGATCTTTGGCGAGCAGGGGATGCCGATCTCGGAGCACGCGGTGCTCGGGCCAGTTGTCTCTACGCTCACGCAGCCGATCGCTTGGCTCGCGGGCGCGATGGGGATCGAGGCGATGGGCATGCGCGGGGCGGCGATCGGCACGGTGCTCGGGGGCATGGGCGAGTTCATCATCCCGTTCGTGCTGTTTGTGAGCCCGCGGTATGCTCGGCTCTTTGGCACGCGCAAGGCGTGGCGGGTGAGTGTCAAGTGCCTCAGGGACTTGGTGAAGGTGGGGTTCGCGCCCGGGTTCATGTTCCTCAACGAGATGGTGTGCTGGACGATCCTGATGGTTAAGCTGGTGCCCATGGGCGGCGAGCGTGTGGGCGATGACCCGGTGCTCCACAACACCGTGGGGTGGATCGCGCTGCAATACATGCATCTGAGCTTCATGCCCGCGGTGGGGATCTCAATCGCGACGCAGGCGATGGTGGGCAAGGCGATGGGGATGGGACGCCCGGATATCGCCGTCGCCCGGACCATGCTGGCGATGAAGTTGACGCTTGGGTACATGGGGTTCTGCGCGCTGTGCTTTGTGATTTTTCCCAAGCAGCTTTTGGGGCTGCTGATCAATCAGGACACATCGGCGGCGGAGTTTGCACGGCTGATCGAGATCGGGGTGCCGATCATGATCGCGGCGGCGGTCTTCCAGCTCTTCGACGCGGTGGCGATCACGCTCACGGGGTCGCTGCGCGGGGCTGGGGATACGACATGGCCGGGCGTGGCGACGGTGATCTTGTCTTGGGTGTGTATCCCGGGGCTGGGGTTGTTGTTGATCTATACGATGCCCGAGCTGGGGTCGATCGGGCCTTGGATCGGGGCGTCGTTGTACATCATCGGGCTGGGGCTGGCGCTCGGGTTCCGGTTTAAGATGGGTAAGTGGAAGACGATGTCGCTGGTTGAGAATGGGACAGATACTGGGGTGGATTCTGACACTGGATCTGGATCTGGGTCTGGCTCAGATTCGGATTCAGGCGGCGAGCCGCCGGTGGATTTGGACCCGTTTGACAATGTGATGCCCGATCCGACGACGGGTCGGCTGTGATCGGCAGATTGTGCCCAACTCCGGCTAAAGGCTTTGTGAGCCGGTGTTTGGGGCAGTTTGAGGAGCGATGGGCCAAGGCGGTTGGGGTTGAGTTGTGGGGGTTGGATGCCTATCATCACCCTCGACTCATTGCCCCGGGCGCTTGGTAAGCATCCGAGGGGCTTGGTACTAGTTTAGTAAAGATAGATACAGTTCAGGCGAGCTGATCAGGAGATCTCTATGACGAACGATCCCATGGATATGGTGGTTGGTGCTTCGGGCACTGCATCGGTGGATTCAGCCGCGGCGACGGCGCTGCTGAGCGATGCGAGCGAGGTCTTGAAGACCGGCGATCGCGACGGGGCGATCGACGCGTACCGCAAGGCGTTCGCGGCCGATCCGAGCAACCTCGAAGCGGGGTTCCAGCTCGCGTACCTGCTCGATCTGGGCGGCGAAGAAGAAGAAGCGCTGGCGCTCTACGAGCGTGTGTGCGAGGCTTCGCCCGCGCCGATCAACGCGCTGATGAACCTGGCCGTGCTGTACGAAGATCAGAACGACTTTGTCCGGGCCGAGCGCTGCCTGCGTCAGATCTTGGACACCAACCCGAACCACGCGCGGGCGCGTTTGTTCATGAAGGATGTGATCGCATCCAAGGGCATGGTCATCGAAGAAGAGAACGAGCGCGATGTGCTCAAGCGTCGTGCGCTGCTCGATACGCCGGTGACGGACTTCGAGCTGACCGTGCGTGCGCGGACCTGCCTCAAGAAGATGAACATCCGCTCGCTGGGCGATCTGATCCGCATCAACGAGGCGGAGCTGATGAGCTACAAGAACTTCGGCGAGTCATCGCTCGAAGAGATCAAGGCGATGCTCGAAGCCAAGAACCTGCGTCTTGGCCAGGGTCGCGAGGATGCGCACCGTGTTGCACGGCGCCAGATTCTTGAGAAGCTCAAGGGCACGGGCAAGGAGAACCTGCTGGGCAAGCCGGTCTCGGAGTTGCAGTTGTCGGTGCGTGCTCGCAAGGCGCTGCAGATGCTCAACATCCAGTCGATCGGCGACCTGTGCTCGCACACCGAGGCCGAGCTGATGGGTGTGAAGAACTTCGGGACCACCTCGCTCGTCGAGATCGGCGAGAAGCTCACCAACTGCGGGCTGTCGCTGCGTGTGCTCGACGAAGACGAGTGATTCGAGACTTGTTGAAAAAATCTAATTGCTAGATTCACAGCCCGGCAAGTGCCGGGTTTTTTTATGCATGTTTGCTTTGCAATGTCGCGGAGGAGTTGGTAGAATCCGGGCATGACAGCACTTGTTTGATACTTATCGTTTGCTTGGCAATCAATCGGCTTGGCCCATGTGATTTTGGGTCTGGCCGAAGGCTTTGTTCCGCGCTCGATTCTTGGTTTGGTTTTTGACTGAGCCGAAGAGCCGTGTGATCGCGTGAACACGATAGGGAATCACCTTTGAAACATCATGACCGAAGAGCCCAGAAGAAGGGCGGCTATACATGTATCCATTGTAAGGGGTATGTGACTTATCAATCGTACGGGACTTCTCAACGCAACCACTGTCCGCAGTGTTTGTGGTCTCGCCATGTCGATGACCGGATCGGTGATCGGCGCAGCGCGTGCAATCAGAAGATGGAGCCGATCGCCGTGGCGTCTCGCCAGGACGGCGAGTGGCTGCTGGTGCACAAGTGCACCGGGTGCAGCCAGCTGCGTACCAACCGGATCGCGGGCGATGACGACGAACTGGCGCTGCTCGCGTTGGCATTGCGGCCGATCTCGGATCCGGCGTTCCCGCTGGACCTGTTGCCCCGCTATGGGCGGGGGTAAGTTCTGGAAGTACTTTTTTAAGAGAAAGCGAGAGCCGGGCGGATGCCCGGTTTTCTTATTGTGGATTGTCAGTGCTCGGATCTGATTCGGAATCTCTCGTTCCCGAGTCTTTGTAGCGGAGCCGCCCTTCTTTGTAGTCCTCGGCGGAGCCCTCGATGGTGGGGCGTTGGCCGGCGGCGTGCTGGGCGTGGAGGTCTTTGAGGTAGGGGACGCACCAGCCGCAGCCGGTGCCGGCGCCGAGGCATTCGGAGATGAGCGAGGCGACCTTGGGGTCTTCGCGTGCGAGGTAGGTCTGGATTTTGCCCAGCGAGACGCCGAAGCACAAACAGACTCGATCGTTTGGGAGCATGGGGG
>TARA_R110002072_G_scaffold41085_10_pt1 | contig 24395 bp, 27 predicted proteins | sample TARA_R110002072 | Tara Oceans TARA_R110002072 (sample SAMEA4397118) | marine metagenome | biome: Polar Biome; feature: [SRF] surface water layer (ENVO:00010504); material: water (ENVO:00002006), including particulate matter (ENVO:01000060) such as... | depth 5 m | reverse complement strand
ACGGGCATGAGCTATTGCTGATTGGGATTTTTTCTCTCCGCCAAGCATTTCAGCTAATTCAATGACTCTATCTTCAGAGCTTAATAATTTTAATTTTGTTTGAGTTTCATTTAGCACATCTTCTTTGTACACTTTATAGTGATGCGCTCCTTTTGCAGCAATTTGGGGCAAATGAGTGATGCTAATCACTTGCATTTTAGTACTCATAAGCTTCATAATTTCAGCAATTTTATTAGCAATTTCACCAGAGACACCGGTATCAATTTCATCAAATACAATGGTGGGCAATTGACTGTAATTTGCGAGAATTGATTTAATTGCAAGCATAATTCTGCTCATTTCTCCTCCTGAGGCTACTTTCTTTAATTCTCCAAAACTGCTGCCTTTGTTTGCTGTAAATAAGAAGGAGAGAGCATCGTTACCGTTTTCTAAAAATTGATCAACTTGTTCAAGTGTTATTTTAAACCGGGCATTGGGCAATCCAAGCTGTACTAGGATTTCTTCAAGTGACGCAACAAGAGTTTTCAAAATAGCAGCTCTTTTGTCGTGTATTTCTTTTGATAAAGTGGTGAGCTTTTCCTTTGATTGTTCTAGTTGAAGTTCTAGCTCTTTTATATTAGCCTCTAAGTTTTCTGTTTCTTGTAGATTCTCAAATAATTTATTTTTAATGGCTATCAACTCATCCAAGTCTTGAGCTTGGTGTTTTGTTTGTAATTTATAAAGTAATTGCAATCTGTCATTGACTTCAGTGAGTCTTTCCGGGTTTGCTTCTGCTGTTTCGATTTCAGAAGTGATGTCACTGGAAATATCATCCAGTTCAATCTGGACACTTTGAATGCGTTCCCACAAAGTTTCAAAGCTTGCAGAGACCCCTTTTAATTTATTGGCTTTTAATTTAATTTCGTTTAACGAAAACAGCACACCCACCTGTTCTTCATTAAACAATTGCATCATTTGACTGAGTTGTTCCTGAATGGTTTCAATATTGTTGAGTTTTTCCAATTCTTCTTCCAAAATTTCTAACTCTCCGGATTTAAGATTTGCTTGCTCCAACTCGTCATGTAAAAATTGATTATAGTCTTGTTCTTTTTGGGCGTCAGTCTTTTTCTGTTTGAATTGATTTAAAAGAGACTGCTTTGATTTGAAATCTTTGAGTGCAATCTTATAGGTTTCTAGAAGATTTTTGGTTAGTGCCACTGCATCTATTAAATCAAATTGGAAATCCTTTGAGGAGACATCAAGTGTTTGATGTTGGTTGTGAATATCGATGAGGTGTTCTCCAAGTGTTGAAAGAACATTTAAATTTACCGGCGAATCATTAATAAATGCTCTTGATTTTCCGGTTGGCAGAATTTCTCGTCTTATAATTGTTTGAGGTTCATAGTCTAAATCCTGTGATTTAAAAAACTCATTCAATTGATAAGTATGGATATGAAATTCGGCTTCAATCACACATTTTTTAGAATTGTTCTTCACGCTACTTAAGTCGGCCCTCTTTCCTAAAAGCAGAGAAAGTGCACCTAGTAAAATAGATTTACCTGCACCGGTTTCTCCGGTGATAATTGTCAAACCTTCTTTAAAATCTACTTTAATGTCTTCTATTAAAGCATAGTTTTTTATGGTGAGTTTTGTAATCAACTTAGTGTGTGAATTTAAACACTAAAGGTAAAAGAGTTTGCGGTTTAAAGCAAGTATCTAAAACTTAATTTTTGACCAATTATCACGTTTAGTAGGTGCCATTCTTGTGAGGTTTTGCGTCAATTGATCAATATTTACACTGGGACCATCACTAAAAATTTCTTGTATTTCTTCCGCTTTAGCATCAAAAAAGGTACGAAGAAGATATGAGTTAGGTCTGCGGTCATTGATTTGTTTTAGTGAGTTAATCGCATCTGCGATTTTGATTTTTGCCTCTCTGGGGTTCTCGTGCATACTGTCAAGGCCTTGTCTGTGATACATATACATAGCCGTATGAAATGGACTAAAAATTGGTGAAATAAGCGCTTCGTTTAATTGATAACGCGATTGATTTCCATCTGTCGCTTTCCAGCCTTGAAAATTTCCTGATGCAGCCGTATTGACAATTTGTTTTGCAATACCGTGAAATTCATCACCTCCATTTTTTGAAAAAGTAGCGGCATCGAGACCAAGTATGGTATAAACATGAAAAGCAATTACAGAAACTAAATTTGATTCTGAATTGTTGGGGTTAAAGTTCAATGGCTGAAACTCTCTGTAGTTAAAATTGAATTGACGGTCGTTATAATTATAGATAGGTGATGAATAAGTGGAGCCATAAACAGGTCTCGAAGCTTGAATTTGAAGACTTGCGCTAAAATTATCTGAATCATACCCGGTAACGATAATATTAAAACTTGCTTCTATGCGTTCCTGATTTGCAAAAACTTGATTTGTCCAGCTAGTTTCATTAATAAATTCTCTCAAGTCCCGTTCCAGGGTCTTGAATATTTGCAAATTTGAAACTCCTGTTTGCTCAGCATTTACAACCACTACAGCATTCATTTCCTGAGCAATTGAATGGATAGAAAAACTTACTAAAAATAAGAATACAAAAATTTTATTCATTTAAAACAGGTCTTAAAATGTTAAATATATCTTTGGCAACTTCCGTTTTGCTTTTTAACTCAAAACTTTGAATTTGCTCATTTTTATCAATGATAGTTATTTTATTTGTATTGGAACCAAAGCCAGCTCCGGCATCGTTAAGCGAATTTAACACAATAAAATCTAAATTCTTTTTATTCAGCTTCTTTTTTGCATTTTCAATTTCATTTTCCGTTTCTAATGCAAATCCTACAAGAAACTGTTTCTTTTTTATTTCACCTAAAGAAGCTAATATATCTAAAGTGGGTTCCAGTTCAATTAATAACGCTGCCTGATCCTTTTTTATTTTTTGATCTGCTTTTATTTTTGGTCTAAAATCTGCTACTGCTGCTGCTAATATAGCCAAATCAACCTGTGAATAAATGGAATGGCAAGCATTGTACATTTCCTCAGCTGAAGTAACTGCAATTTTTTGTATAGTTGAGTTTTTTAATTTAAGGTGAGTGGGTCCTGATACCAGATAAACCTCAGCACCAAGATTTGCTGCTTCTTCAGCCAATGCGTATCCCATCTTGCCTGAAGAATGATTTCCAACAAAACGCACAGGGTCAATGGCTTCATAAGTGGGCCCTGCCGTAATCAAAACTTTTTTATTTCTCAATGGGAGCTTTGAAACAATGTCACTCTCAATAAAAGAGATGATATCTTCAGGTTCTGCCATTCTTCCTTCGCCAACGAGTCCGCTTGCAAGTTCTCCGTGGGCTGCAGCTATTTGAATGGCTCCATAAGTATTCAACTTCTTAAATGCTACTTGAACAGACTCGTGCTTGTACATGTCTAAATCCATCGCCGGGGCATAATAAACAGGGCATTTTGCAGAAAGATAAGTAGCCAGTAGCAAATTGTCGCATGTGCCATGTGCCATTTTGGAAAGTGTATTTGCTGTGGCAGGTGCTATAACAAAAAAGTCGGCCCAAAGGGCCAACTCAACGTGATTATTCCAAGTTTCATTTTCGTTTTCTTCACTGATAAATGAAGAAAAAACTTCATTTTTTGATAGTGTTGAAAGTGTGAGAGGTGTTACAAAATCTTTAGCAGAAGGAGTCATAATGACCTTTACTTCTGCACCAGCTTTTACAAACAACCTTACCAGAAATGCCGATTTATAAGCAGCAATACCGGCTGATATGCCGAGTAAAACTTTTTTACTGCTTAAAATAGACATGATTTATTGGTCTGAGTTTTCGTCTAATGTATTTCTATGATAAATTTTACCTTCAAGCCATTCTTGCATTGCAAGAGCATGTGGTTTAGGCAAACGCTCATAGAATTTTGAAACCTCGATTTGCTCTTTGTTTTCAAATATTTCTTCAAGACTATCATTGTAAGTAGCAAATTCATCTAATTTTTCAAGAAGTTCTTTCTTGATTTCGATGTTGATTTGATTGGCTCTTTTAGAAACAATAGAAATTGCTTCATAAATATTTTGTGTGGGTGCATCAACCACGTTTTTATTTAGCGTAACGGTATTAACGGGAGCCTCAGTTTTTTTTAAATCTGTCATTTTCTATACTTGTTTGTTTTGTAATCGTTGTTCAATGTCCAGAAGTATCTCGTTAGCTTGTTGAGAAAACGCTCCTTCGGGATAATTTTTTATAAAAGCATTATAATAATTAATTGCGGTTAAAAGTCGTTCTTCAACCTTATCTGGCACACTTCGTATTGCCAATTGGTATGCTGAATCAAATTTCAAAAACAAGGATTCTTCCCTAAAGTCAGAACCCGGATGGTTTAAAATAAAATTGTCAAATGCAGAAATTGCTGCTCTGTAATTGAAAGCATTATGACCACCCAAACGATGGTATTGTTTTGCTATTTCAAACTCTTTCTTCTGAATTTTTACAGTCAACTCTTCAACCAATACATTGGCCTCATCGTGATAATCAGAATCGGGGTATTTATTTATATAATTCTGTAATTTTTCCAATGCAGTTATCGTTTCCTTTTGGTCAAGAGAGTATCTTGGAGACAAAAAATAATAACTTTTTGCGCCTTTAAAAGCGGCTACTTGAGCTTTTTCACTTTGAGGATAGGAGGTTGCAAATCGCTCAAATTGATATCCGGCAAGATAGTAATCACCCAAATTGTAAAAAGTATCTGAATACAAAAACATCAACTTTTCTGCCTGAGGTTTTCCTCTGTATGCAGGTACAATCTGTTCCATTAATTTTAATGCTTTTTTGTATTCTTGTATGCTGTACAAAGAATCAGCATGATGGAATTTTAGGCCGGCATCATCAGATTTTAGAAGCTTTTGATAAGGGCTGCAAGCAAAAAATAAAGTAGCTGTCGCTAAAGTTAAAATGAGTATTCTCATGTGTCTTAAAAACATCCTGCAAAAGTAAGTAAATTAGTGCGATAATAAAAATCAATATTACTAATAACAAACGTAAGAAATTATTCCTTTTTATGTGTTGTGAAAATTTTAACGCAAATTTGCCGTAAACTCTTGAATTTGCTGCTTTAATTCAGCACTTGCTTCTACCAAAGGAAGCCTCACAGTCGCATCACAAATTCCCAAAGTTTCAAATACTGCTTTTATACCTGCGGGATTCCCTTCTGCAAAAATAAGATCGATAGCTGAAGCCAGTTTGTAATGCAATTCATAAGCAGCATCTACTTTTTTATTTAGCCCAAGACGCACCATATCTGAAAATTCATTTGGAAACCCTTCTCCAATCACCGATATCACTCCTGCCCCACCAGCCAAAATCATTGGTAAAGTAATCATATCATCACCTGAAATTACCAGAAAATCTTTAGGTGAATCCTTGATAAGTTGCATTGCCTGAACAATATCGCCAGCAGCTTCTTTAATCGCTACGATATTATCAAAGTCAGCCGCCAATCTCACTACTGTTTTTGGCAGCATATTTGATGAAGTCCTTCCCGGTACATTATACAAAATTACCGGTTTTGGTGAAGCGATTGCTACTGCTTTAAAGTGCTGATAAATACCTTCTTGAGTAGGCTTATTGTAATAAGGAGATACTGAAAGTACTGCTTCAAATGCAGATAAATCTCTGGTTTTTAATTCCTCAACAATTTTTTGAGTATTGTTCCCTCCCACTCCCAAAACCAATGGGAGCCTGTCATTGTTTACAGCAATAATTTTATCGATAACCTGCTGCTTTTCTTCAGCTGATAAGGTAACGCTTTCTGCCGTTGTGCCTAAAACCACAAGATAATCAACTCCGCCGTGAATGCAGTGATTCACTACTCTTTCCAATCCTTCAAAGTCTATTGATAGATCTTTCTTAAATGGAGTGACAAGTGCAACCCCTGTTCCGATTAGTTTGTTCATTTTGTTTCTTTTTTATTTTTAAAAATGCGTATGTATTTGGCAAGTTCCTGCTCAAAAATAGCATATTGATTGATTTCAATTTTAAAAATGATATCGAAAAGCTTTTTGCTTGCTCCTTGTAAACCTACTTTTAATTGTGCTTTTGCTTTTGATGTTACATAATCCAGATAGGGATTCTTTTTTGAATAGTATCCAATAAAAATATCATAGTCCCTGTCCAAAAACTCTTCAACTGCCGGTTTGTTTAAGATACCATTCCAGCTAAAATCCTTTGAGGAAAACTTGTTTTGTTCAAAAGTGGGCAGGTTTCTTTTTTCCTCCCGATACAAGATCAACTTTAAATCTTTGTTAAGGATTTGAAGCGCTTCTATCAATCCGGAAAAAAGGTCAGTATTCTCAAACTCTTCAACATTTACAAGCACTCCAACAGTTTTAAAATCTGAGATTTCATTCTTTGGAAATGGATCCTTTAAATGTTTTTCAATATGCTTTTTGAGGAAATATTTTTTTACAGATTTGAAATTCATTTATCTTTACATTCTTTGCTCACAAAAGTAAGTAAAATATCCCCATTTTAGTTTTTTAAACCCTTTGCTTCATGAAAAATGTTTGTCTATATATTTTCATCATCTTCATTTTAGGAAGTTGCAAAAAAACAGAATACACTGTTAGTCAAATTGAAGGAAAACAATTTGAAATTTCTGACTCCATCAAAACAAATGAAACGTTTGAAAGCATTCTAAAACCCTACCGGGAACATATTGAAGGGCAATTATCTGAAGTTCTCGCTCATAACAAAAGGGATATGAAAAGAACAGACGGACCCCTCAATTCCTCCATAGGAAATATGATGGCAGATGCCACGATGGAGCTTGCAAACCCCATTTTTAAGCAGCGTACTCAAAATACTATCGACATTGTTTTACTCAATTTTGGAGGCATCAGGGCCACAATGGGTGCTGGTGATGTAACCCGAAAAACAGCCTTTGAAATAATGCCGTTTGAAAATGAAGTCGTAGTGATTGAGCTTAGGCCAAAAGGGGTTCAAAAAATGTTAGATTACCTTGCCTCAGAAAATAGTGCACATCCTGTTTCGGGAATGAAAATTCAATTGAGAGCCAATAATACAATAAAGTCAGTTACCATTCAAGGTGCACCTCTTGACACCACTAAAAATTATTTTGTCGCTACGAGTGATTATTTAAGAAATGGCGGTGATCGCATGTATTTTTTTGAAGACGCTGTTAGTGAAACACTATTGAATTATAAACTGAGGAACCTGTTTATTGATTATTTTATAAAAAAAGACACGATTGACTTTTTACCCGATAACCGATTTATCAAAACAAACTAAAAATGCAACGAAGACACTTCATTAAAAAATCTGCTGCGGCATCTGCATTTCTGGCTGCGGGAAGTTTTGGACTTCCAGCATTTACTGCAACTCCAATAAGAAAACATATTACCATACTACATACTAACGACACCCACAGCCGCTTAGATCCTTTTCCGGCAAACGACGCTCGTTTTGCCAATAAAGGTGGCGTAGCACGGCGGGCATCTCTTATTGAAAATATTAGAAAAGAAAACCCAAACACCTTGCTACTGGATGCCGGCGATTTTTTTCAGGGAACACCTTATTTCAACTTTTATGGCGGTGAACTCGAGTTAAAATTCATGTCTATGCTGGGTTATGATGCTGCTACTATTGGTAACCACGAATTTGACAACGGCCTTGACGGACTGTTGGCGCATCTTCCTCAGGCCAACTTTCCGCTGGTATCTTCCAATTATGATTTTACAAATACCATTTTAGACGGTTATGTAAAAAAACACATCACCCTAGAAAAAGACGGTATCAAAATCGGGATTTTTGGATTGGGTGTGGAACTAGAGGGTCTCGTGACAAAAAAGCTATTTCAGGAAACCAACTATTATGACCCTATTGAAATTGCTCAGGATATGACCAGAGTTCTTAAAGTAGATGAACAATGTGACTTAGTGATTTGTCTTTCTCATATTGGATATAGTTATGACCACGATAAAGTTTCTGATATAAAACTTGCGGCCTCAACATCTGGAATTGATTTAATAATTGGTGGTCATACCCACACTTTTCTTCCTAAGCCGGTAGTGGTAAAAAACAAGGATAATAAAGAAACTTTAATCAACCAGGTGGGTTATGCCGGTATTAACTTGGGGCGGATTGACTTTTATTTTGAGGAAAAAGAAATTGAATCAAATGATTCAAAAACGATAGTGGTATAAATTCAAAATTGTTTTTATATTTAAAAAAAATCTAACATTAAATAACAGATGAAGCCAATTTATCTTCTTATAGTATTTTTCCTATTAACGATTACCTCTGAGGTTGCCGCTCAAAATAATTTTGTTTCCTCTCAAATTGGAAAGCAATTGGCAGAATATGAATTAAATCAAACAATATTAAAAGAAAAAGTTGGAAATGTGGTCAACACAAAATTTAATTTATTGAAAAACACTCAAACAGCCATAGCAGTTGCAGAACCTTTATTATTTGCAACTTATGGTGAAAAGACGATTGTTAACCAGCGTCCTTATGAGGTGCATCAAGTTGAGGATTACTGGGTAATTCTTGGTAAAAATGCAAGAGAAGCCACGGGTTCAGAAAAAGGGTATTTCCTAATTATCCTTAACAAATTTGACAGTAGAGTTTTCAGAATGGATTATTTGAGAAGGTAATTACTAAATCCAAATCACTCAGTTTAAATCATCCCCAAAAACTCATCTTCAGTAATAATAGGTACACCCAGGCTTTCGGCTTTTTCCCTTTTACTGGGGCCCATATTGGCTCCGGCGACTACATAAGTTGTTTTTGACGAAATGGAACCGGAAACTTTACCTCCGTTGTCTTCAATTAGTTTTTTCAATTCGTTGCGTGAAACTTTTTCAAACACTCCTGACACTACAAAGGTTTTTCCTTGAAGTAAGTCCGTTTGACCCTGGAGTGCTTCCTCTGAAAGTTGCAATTGTACTCCATAAGACTTTAGCCTATTTAAAATATCAAGATTTTCCTGCTTGCTGAAAAATTCAACGACACTTTCAGCGATTTTTTCACCAATTTCGTCCACCATAATGAGTTCCATTTTGGTAGCAAACTGAAGCGCATCAATACTCTTATAATGTTTTGCCAGTTTTTTGGCGACAGTCTCCCCCACAAAACGAATTCCCAGAGCAAACAGCACCCTTTCAAAAGGGATTTCTTTTGATTTTTCAACGCCGGCCATGAGGTTCTCAGCACTTTTTTGTGCCATGCGTTCCAGTGGAAGCAGCTGCTCGACTTTTAAAGTATATAAATCAGCGTAATTCTTGATTAAACCGGCTTTAAAAAGGAGTTCAACGGTTTCTCCTCCAAGACCTTCAATATCCATCGCTTTACGCGAAATAAAATGCTGTACACGACCTGTTATTTGCGGCGGACAACCATAAAAATTAGGACAATAGTGCTGAGCTTCTCCCTCTTTTCGCGTAAGCGGGGTTTGACATTCGGGACATTGCGTGATATACTGTGTGGGTTTTGAATGAGCATCGCGTTTACTGAAATTCACACCTACTATTTTTGGAATGATTTCGCCTCCTTTTTCAACAAAAACGCTATCCCCTTCCCTGATATCGAGTTTTTCAATTTGGTCTGCGTTGTGTAATGATGCTCGTTTTACAGTGGTTCCTGCGAGTTGTACCGGTTTTAGATTGGCAACAGGGGTGATGGCTCCTGTGCGCCCCACCTGATAAGTAATTTTTTCTAAAGTGGTTTCTGCCTGCTCTGTTTTGAATTTATAGGCCATGGCCCAGCGTGGGGATTTGGCAGTATAACCTAACTCTTCCTGTTGATACAAATTATTGACTTTGATGACAACACCATCGGTTTCATAAGGTAATTCGTGACGATGCACATCCCAATGGTGAATAAATTGCAGCACTTCTTCCATCGAATTTGCCAATGTGCAGGCATCAGGCACTTTAAAGCCCCATTCTTTTGCTTTTTGTAATGACTCAAACTGGGTTTTGATGGGTAGTCGCTCACCTACAATGCCATACATCAAACAATCCAGTGGCCGTCTTGCCACCTCAGCACTGTCTTGCAGTTTTAAACTTCCGGAGGCGGTGTTTCTTGGGTTTGCGTATGGTTCTTCACCAGCTTCCAAACGCTCCTCATTCATTTTTGCAAAACCGGCAAGGGGTAAAATGATTTCGCCACGGATATGGAATTTTTGAGGAAAATCTCCTTTGATTTTTAAGGGTACTGAACGAATGGTTTTTACATTGTTAGTCACATCATCTCCTTGTGTTCCATCACCGCGAGTAACCGCTTTTAGTAAAATTCCGTTTTCATATGTCAAATTCATTGAGGCGCCGTCATATTTCAATTCGCAGGTGTATTGAACCGTTCCATCAACCATTTTTTTGATGCGTTTTTCCCAATCCAAAAGGTCTTCTTCAGAATAAGAATTATCCAAAGAGTGCATAGGAAACTCGTGCGCTACCGTTTCAAAGTTTTTGGTTACAGCACCACCCACTCGTTGTGTGGGCGAATTGGCATCAAAAAACTCAGGGTGTTGTTCTTCCAGTTGCTGCAGTTGTTTGAGCTTTTGGTCAAATTCAAAGTCTGAAATTACCGGTGCATCCAGCACATAATAGTTATAATTGTGTTGATTGAGTTCGTCTCTTAACTGGTTGATTTTTTCTTTGATGTTCATTGCTGTAATAATAAATTTTAATCTGAAATATAAAACTTTGAATAGGGCCCGCAGATCGGGCAGATTATCGCAGAACTTCTTAATTAATTCAACTTCAAGTTGGTCACTTTATACTTTTAATTTTTTACTTACAACTTTTTTGCCTCTTCCCAAAACACGTCCATTTCAGCCAGTGTCATGTCTTTTAATGGTTTGTTGAGGGCTTTTGCTTTTTCTTCCAAAAACTGAAAGCGTTTAATGAATTTTTTATTGGTGCGTTCCAAAGCGCTTTCGGGGTCAACTTTAAGGAATCGGGCATAGTTGATCATTGAAAAAAGGACATCGCCAAACTCGGCTTCTATTTTTTCGGCATTGTTTTCATTGACCTCGTGTTGCAATTCGTCGAGTTCTTCCTTGAGTTTTTCAAACACCTGCTCGGGTTGCTCCCAGTCGAAGCCCACTCCGGCTACTTTATCCTGAATGCGGTTGGCCTTGACCATCGCCGGAAGCGATTTTGGAACGCCTTCCAAAACACTTGTTTTACCTTCTTTTAGTTTTAAGTTTTCCCAGTTTTTTTTGACTTCTTCTTCATCGGCTACTTTGACATCACTGTAAATATGCGGATGGCGCTCAATGAGTTTATCACAGATCCCATTGGCGACATCAGCAATGTCAAAAGCGTTTGTTTCACTTCCAATTTTGGCATAAAAAACAATGTGAAGTAATAAATCCCCTAACTCTTTTTTGACTTCGTTTAAATCGTTTTCAAGTATGGCATCGCCCAATTCATAGGTTTCCTCAATGGTGAGGTGTCTCAGAGTTTGTATGGTTTGTTTGCGGTCCCAAGGGCATTGCTCCCTTAGCTCGTCCATTATGGTGAGCAATCTGTCATAGGCTTTTAGTTGTTCTTCTCTTTTATTCATTCTGGGCTGATTAATTTTATAAAATTACTCAATTGATTACAACAAAAATGGTACTCAATGAAGAAGTAATCCACAACCAACTGTTTATAATAAAAAAATCCTGCCAAAAGTGACAGGATTTAAGTAAGAATATGTTTTTGCAATTTATGATTTTCGGGCAGCCGGACTTTTTCCGGGGCCTCCCTTTTTGGTGTTTGAAACTTTGGGCGTTGATTTTTCAATGGGAACTGCTTTGTTTGTAGTTCCTTTTGCTTCAGTTTGTTTGACGATTTCCTGAGCTTCTTCCTCAGTGGGTTCAGAGAAATCCATCAAATCCTTTTGTTGTAAAAGGTTATACCACTGAATGATTTTCTTGATATCGCTCGCATATACTCTGTCTTCATCATAATCAGGAAGGATTTCGAAAAAATATTCTTCCAGTTTTAATTTGTCTTCTTTATGACTTATTGATTGACCACCGTTTTCTTTGTCTTTGATTTTTTGCAATATTTGACGCAATGGCACTTCTTCAGTAAGGGTGTAAATGGCAATTTCTGAAAGCAAACTCACATTGTGGTGGGCACTCACTGATATTTTTTTTCCATCAAGTAATGACTCTGCCAGAAATCCTGAGCGTGTTTGTGTTTTTAATTCATATAATCCCGGTTTGCCCGAAATGGATAAAATTTTTTCTAAGCCCATATAGTATTTTGAAATTTGTTTATGATTTTTTGAAAGGCTCACTAAGCTGAAACCCTTGCATTTGACAACAAAGATAAATATTGCAATTGAAAATAAAATTTTTTATCTCTTTTTATTGAGATTCGGAAATTTCATTCTGTAATCCACATCGATTTTTCCTTTTGAAATATTGGTGAGCTTGCTTTTTATAAGTCGTCGCTTTAACGGCGAAAGTTTATCTGTAAATAAAACCCCTTCAATGTGATCATACTCGTGCTGAATGACCCTTGCAGCGAGACCGTCATATGTTTTTGTTTGTTGTATAAAGTTTTCATCATAGAAAGAGATGGTTATTTTTTCTTTTCTGAAAACATCCTCTCTTACATCAGGAATGCTGAGGCAACCTTCATTGAATGCCCATTCATCACCGGTTTCTTCGAGTATTTTGGCATTAATAAAGGTTTGTTTTAATTCTGCCAGGCTTTTTTGTTCATCTACTGAAAGATCATCATCATTTGAAAAAGGTTCACAATCAATGATAAAAAGCCTGATGGGAAGCCCAATTTGTGGTGCAGCAAGGCCCACCCCATGGGCATTGTACATGGTTTCATACATGTTTTCAATCAATGCGTCCAGCGCCTTATAATCCTGATCAATATCTGTTGCTTTTTTTCTTAAAACGGGATCCCCGTATGCTACAATGGGTAAAATCATATTTTGATTACACTTTGTTATATAAATATTCTTGTAAAATAATTGTGGCACTTATTTCATCAATAAGAGCTTTGTTGCGTCGTTGTTTTTTCTTTAGGCCGCTATCAATCATGGTTTGAAATGCCATTTTTGAAGTGAACCGTTCATCTACTCTTTTAACCGGAATTTCCGGAATTTCCAGATTTAATTTTTTGATAAAAGCAGCAATGTGAACTTCGACATCTGAGGGAGTATCGTCCATTCTTTTGGGTTCGCCCACCAGAAATAATTCCACTTTTTCTTTAGCAACATACTCTTTTAAAAAAGCTAAAAGGTTTTTAGTCTCTACAGTGGTCAAGCCGGAAGCGATGAGCTGTAGCTCATCTGTTGCAGCGATACCTGTTCTTTTGGTTCCAAAATCTATTGCTAAAATGCGTGCCATAGTAAAAAATCAGTGCAAAGGTAATACTTCTTTGGATTCTGCTTCACTTTTGAAGAAAGCAATTATCTTTGTGGTTGAAAAAGTTTGTGAGTTTGTGAGGTATTTAAAGAAACTTGATAAATAAAACATATTGAATTTCCCCATAGTCTATTGAATATAATCTAAGTTTAGAAAAAAATTATAAATGAATCAATTAAAAGAAATTATCGAAAAAGCCTGGGAGGACAGGTCAATACTTACCTCAACTGAAACCATTGCTGCCATACGCGAAGTCATATCGTTACTTGACGAAGGGAAATTAAGAGTTGCCGAACCTGTTTCAAACGGCTGGCAAGTGAATGAATGGGTTAAAAAAGCGGTCGTACTGTATTTCCCCATTCAGAAAATGGAAACTTTTGAAGTGGGTATTTTTGAATATCACGACAAGATTCCATTGAAAACGGGATATAAAGAGAAAAACATACGAGTGGTTCCACACGCTGTTGCGCGCTTTGGTGCTTATATTTCAGGAGGTGTTATTATGATGCCTAGCTATGTGAATATTGGCGCTTATGTAGATGAAGGTACTATGGTAGATACCTGGGCGACAGTGGGCAGTTGTGCTCAGATAGGAAAAAACGTGCATTTAAGTGGTGGTGTGGGCATTGGTGGTGTTTTAGAACCCTTGCAGGCAGCCCCTGTCATCATTGAAGATAATGCCTTTATTGGCTCTCGTTGTATTGTTGTTGAAGGAATCAGAGTAGAAAAAGAAGCGGTGCTGGGAGCCAATGTTGTCTTGACAGGGTCTACAAAAATAATTGACGTTACAGGAAGTGAACCAGTTGAAATAAAAGGCTATGTTCCTGCGCGGTCTGTGGTTATTCCCGGGAGTTATACCAAACAGTTTCCTGCCGGTGAATTTCAGGTGCCTTGTGCTTTGATCATTGGAAAACGAAAAGAAAGTACCGATAAAAAAACCTCTTTAAATGATGCTTTGCGAACGTATGATGTGGCTGTCTAAATAAAATCGATGTGAAGAATAATATATTCAGAAAGCTGTATTTGGCTCTGGTTAAAAAAATGATTTTTTTGCCTCAGGATGTATATGTCAAAATAAATTATGAATATTATTCCGGGCGAAAACTGGATTACAACAATCCTGTTACATTTAATGATAAAATTCAGTGGTTAAAAGTTTTTTATCACAGAGAAATACTTCATCAACTAGTCGATAAATATGCTGTTAGAGATTATGTAAAAGAAAAAGTTGGCTCACAATACTTGAATGAGTTGTATGCAGTTTATAACAAACCCGCTGAAGTGGATTTCGAAAAGTTACCCAATCAATTTGTTTTAAAAGGTGTTCATGGTTTCCATCTCAATTTGATTGTAAAAGATAAAAACAAATTAAACCTCAAAAAAACCAACTACCTACTTAATAAATGGATGCTTAAAGACCATTACAGAAATGGTAAGGAATGGGCTTATAAAAACGTAAAACCCCGTATAATTGCCGAGAAATATCTTGAAGAGTTTGGCAAGGACGTGGTCAATGATTACAAATTCTTTTGTTTTAATGGCAAGCCAAAGTTTATTCAGATCGATATGGAGAGAGGTACTGAAGATTTAAGGTGCTATTATGATTTAGACTGGAAAAAACTTCCCTTTACAACTGAAAAGAACAAGTTTTTTGAGGGTGAACTTCAAATGCCGGAACATTTTAATGAAATGATTGATGTGGCTCAAAAACTTTCTAAAGATTTTCCATTTGTTAGGGTAGATTTATATAATATTAATGGAAAAATTTTGTTTGGTGAAATGACATTCTACCCAACTGACGGAAGAAAAAAATACATTCCAAACGAGTATAACAAAATTATTGGCGATTATCTTGAACTTCCTAAAATTCCGGAAGGACAAAAAGTGATTACCTAAAATCAATTTTTTACAATTCCAAAAGCTGTTTTTGTAATTTTATTCTCAACGGTATTTTTTCTTATGGCTTTGTTTTTTGCTATGGTCTCCTGTGTTTTGTACCCCCGTTTATGATCTAGATGAATACAGACAGCTGAGTAACGTATTTGTTTTGACTTAATTCCAAGGTTGAACAAACGCTCACCAAGCTCCCTGTCTTGACCGCCATATTGCATACGTTCATCAAAACCATTCACAGCCAAAATATCTTCTTTCCAACCGGAAGCATTGTGACCATTCCAGGTGGCTTTCGTTGGAGTAACAAGATTGAGTAATTCCTGAAAAAAGCCTTTTGCTTTTAACTTATTGTTTTTAAATGAAGATTTTAAACCTTTAGATTTTAACCAGTTTAAATTAAAACACCTTTCGCTTAAAATATCATCCTTCTGTATAATCTTTGAAATGTGCATTGGTAGCATAAAATAGCCTCCCGAAAGAAAAAATCCTTTTTCCCTTTTGTTGATATGCACTTCAAGAAAATCTTTTCTGGGGATGCAATCGCCATCAGACATAAGGATATACTCTGCATTACAGGCAACTATGGCTTTATTAAGAATGCGTGATTTCTGAAAACCATCATCTTCCTGCCAAATATGTTTTATTGGAAAATTGACTTGTTTTTGAATGCTTTTTATTAAATCAAAAGTGGGTTGTTTTGAACCATCATCTGCAATGACAACTTCAAAATCCCTGAAGGTTTGGGTTTCATAACCCCAAAGCACCTTTTCTAACCATTCCTCTGAATTGTAGGTACTTACAATTACAGAAATAGTATAAGAATTCATTTGAGAGGTTTCTTCTCTTACTTGTGCCATTTGACAAAATTAACTTTTTTTTCTGACCCACTTTTTCTTTTTCGAGGAAATGAAGAAGAACTTCTTGAAAAGGGGTTAAAATCTCCATTCATAGCTAAATGAAATTTTAGTTGGCAACAGATTTAGTCTGAAATTAATGATGCTTACTTTTGGGACGTTTTTTCTAAATACTTATTCATTACCGCCAGACCAATCAAATGTTCCCGTTCTTTATCAAAAAACTGGGAAACATAATCATTTGCATTGTAAATTATTTTATTTGCTTCCTCAGGATTTTCAATGTAAAAATGGAGTCGTTCTTCCAAATCTGAATAATCATCCTTTATTTCGATGTAATGGTGATTTGACTTGAGTTTTCCTTCCATAAACCAGGTTTCATACTTCGGTTTTGGCATAACAGCAATAGAATTTGATGACATAATCCATTTTAGATTACTGGCTACATCATTTCCTTCCAGAGATAAAATGAATTTAAATTTGAGTTGGTCATATATTGTGCTTTTGACTACGGTCCATTCCGGTGGGAATTTTTTATTATTTGTAATATTTCCTAAATCACACATAGGGTGGTTAAAATATCTTTCCATAAATGAGATGCGATGTGGTTTTCCGTCCACTTTTCCGCGAAAAATCAATTTATCCGATTTTTCGCTAAATTTTAATTTGTCCTTAATGAAAATAAAATGCCTCACTTTTACTAATTTTAAAAGCACAGAATTCTCATTTTTTCCGGCTATGGGTCTGCTCTTCACAATGGATGGAATTTCAGGAATATGAATTACGTCACCCGGTACAAAATTCCATTTAAAACTCCCTTTAAACCAGGAAATGATGTCATAAGCATCCAGAAAATAGACAGATGAAACTTCTTTTCCTTTTTTTAAATCTGAAAACTGCTTTGATGACTCAGGTAGTTCTTTGACAGTTTCCAGTTTGTTATAATAATTAACTCTAGAAAGGATATAGTCGCTGTCAGGTCTTGAAGATATTGACTTTAATTTACTTTTTAATCTGCTTTGAAATACAAATTTTGGAAGGATTACCTTTGAATAATTTCTAATATAGTATGGAAGTTTTGCATTTTTTCCGGAACCAAACAAAAATTTTAAATTCATAAGATACTTTCTTGATACTATTATTAGATTAAACAAAATAAACCAATTTTCACCAAATTACTTTCTTTTTTGGGGATAAACATGCTGCTTTTAAGAATATACCTAAAGAATTTATGTTTAATATAAAAAAGGTTTTAAATTTGGCTGCAACAATATAGTATAGATTGAATCACAAAATTCCAGATTGACTTGATGATTAAACTTTCTGCTGTTATTATTACTTTTAATGAGGAGGAGCATCTTGAAAAATGTTTAGCCTCGCTGGAGGGAGTTGTGGATGAGATTGTTGTTGTCGATTCTTTTTCTACTGACAACACCAAAGCCATTTGCGAAAAGTACAAAGTTAAAATTGTTACCCAAAAATTCTTAGGCTACAAAGAACAAAAAAACTTTGCCATAACGCAAGCTACTTATGATTACATTCTATCACTTGACGGAGATGAAGCACTTTCAGAAGAATTAAAACAGTCGATTATTGAATTAAAAAAGGACTGGAAACTCGACGGTTATTATGCAAACCGGAGAAATAACTATTGTGGCCAGTGGATTAAGCATTCAGACTGGTATCCGGACAGGAAATTGAGACTTTTTATAAAAGGAAAAGGAGAATGGCGAGGTATCAACCCCCACGATTCTTACAAGCTATTTAATCCAAAAAAATCAGGGAGAATTAAAGGTGACATCTTACATTGGATTTATAGAGATTACATTGAACACAATCAAAAAGTAGAGCGATTTTCAACGATTGCTGCACAGGCTTATTTTGATATGGGTAAAAAATCTTCTGTTTGGAAAATACTTTATCGACCAGCTTGGGCATTTTTTAAAGCTTATTTCTTGCGCCTTGGTTTTCTTGATGGTTTGAATGGTTGGGTTATTTGTTTACAATCTTATAATGTTACTTTTCTTAAATATTCAAAATTGTACCAACTCCATAAAATGGCAAAAAAAAAATAAAGACCTAAGTTATTTTTTGAGACCTAATTTTTTCTTCAATTTTCTTTTCCTGTGGTATGTATCTTGAAATTTTTTTGTGTGTTTCCACATCAACTCATACACCTCGTCTGGATCTCTTTGAATTAACGTAGCATACCGATTACTCATTATTCTCACCATTTCTTCTTTTGGCGTTAAGCGTGAAAAGTTTTTAATGCGTTCTTCAAAAGTGAGCGGTTTAAAGTTCATTCTGTTTAAGTCCACAAGAAAAAACTGGTAGTTGTCCCCTTGTTTTTTAATTAGGGTATTGCCTGGTGAGTGATCTTTAAAAAGAATGTTGTTTTCGTGCAGTTTGAAGGTAAAATCGGTTGCTGCAATGAGGATTTTTTCCCATTCAGGGTATTGCCGATTTGTGATTAAATCCCTAAAAGTAATATCACACTCCAACTGCTCACTCACATAAAAGCTTTTTTGCAAACCAAAAAAAGAAAAGTATTCAAAATAAGCTAATGGTTTTGGGGTACCAATTCCCTTTTTAAGTAAATAACACGCATTTTCAAAGGAGCGTCTGGCTTTGGACTTTCTGAGAAATTTATAAGCAAATTGGTTAAACAGATGAGGAACTTTAAACGATTTAACGTTAACGGTTAAACCCTTAATTTCTTTTATTTTTATTGAGTTCCTCCCTGGTTTTATAAAATGAGTTCCTTCCTTTTCAAAATTATGTATAAAATGAGTTATTGACTCTTTTGAGTCGAGAGAAAGTTCTGAAAATTCCTTATGTTCCTTCACAAAATAAATTTTGTCAAAGATACAATTTGTATTTATTATGAATTTGCACAACACACTGTATTTTTCTGATGTATTTTTGCATAAATATTCGTTATGATTTCCATCGAAATTGAAAATGCTTTAGAACACCTCAATAAAGGGAACATTATTCTCTACCCCACAGACACCACTTTTGGGTTGGGTTGTGATGCTACAAACAGTGATGCCGTAAAAAAAATTTACCAAATAAAAAATCGTTCAGATTCAAAAGCCTTAATCATACTTGTTGAAAGTGAACGCAGGTTGCAGCAACTGGTAAAAGTACCTGAAGTTGCCTGGGATTTAATTGAGTTTTCTGAAAAGCCTATTACAATTATATATGACAATCCAAAAAATCTCCCAAACGAACTAATTGCGTCAGACAATACAATCGCGATTAGACTTACCAAAGATGATTTTTGTAAAAAATTGATATCAAAATTAAATGCACCATTGGTCTCTACTTCTGCAAATATTTCAGGTGAAGTAAGCCCAAAAACATTTAGTGACATTTCTCAAAAAATTAAATCTCAAGTTGATTATATAGTACCAGAATGCGTAACTTTTATTCCAAAATATGAAGCCTCAACCATTATAAAACTTTCATCAAACGGCCTTGTAAAAATTATAAGGAAATAAAATCTGAAACCTGAATCTTAAACCATGGCATTAATAAAAGAACTATTAGGAAAGACTCCTTCATTTGGCAGCAACTGCTTTTTGGCTGAAACAGCTGTTATTATTGGTGATGTAGCAATGGGGAATGATTGTAGTATTTGGTATAACGCGGTGTTGCGAGGCGATGTTCACTTTATCAAATTAGGTAACAAAGTAAATATTCAAGATAATGCAATGATACATTGTACCTATCAAAAATTTCCCACAATCATAGGCAACAATGTTTCTATTGGTCATAATGCAGTAGTACACGGTTGTACAATACACGACAATGTTTTAGTGGGTATGGGGTCTATAATAATGGACAATTGTGTTGTAGAGTCTCATGCTATTCTTGCGGCAGGAGCTGTTGTTACTCAAAATACTCACATAAAGGAAGGTGAACTATGGGCGGGAGTTCCAGCAAAAAAAATTGCAATGGTTTCTCAAGAATTACGTGAAGGTGAAATTGAGCGCATTGCAAATAACTATGTAAAGTATAGTGAATGGTATAAATAAGATTTAGAAATCTTAACGTGTTAAAATAGCACACAATTCTTATAAATACATCTAAAATTAAAAGGGTAAAATGTACCTTTGTACTATGGATTTAAGCAATGCTTTAACGCATAAAATTTTTAAAATAGTTAGTGATTCCAGCTTATCACTTGAGTTAGAAACTTATGTGATTGGCGGCTATGTGAGAGATTATTTATTGGAACGAGGTTTTAAAAAAGATATTGATTTTGTAACTATTGGTAATGGTATTACCCTCGCAAAGGAAGTGTCTAAAAATTTACCTGACACACCAAAAGTTTCCATATTTAAAAATTTTGGTACTGCCATGCTGAAAGCAGAAGGCATCGATATTGAGTTTGTGGGCGCCAGAAAAGAGTCTTATGACCACAACAGCAGAAAACCTTCAGTAGAAAATGGAACACTTGAAGACGATCAAAACCGAAGAGATTTTACAATCAATGCTTTGGCAATTAGTCTAACCAAAGAAAATTATGGTAAGCTTCTAGACCCGTTTAATGGAATAGAGGACCTAGAAAATAAAATCATACGCACACCTCTTGACCCTGATATCACTTATTCTGATGACCCATTGAGGATGTTACGGGCTATCCGATTTGCCTGTCAATTAGACTTTAAAATAGAGCAAAACTCATTGGATGCCATTACCCAAAATAAGGAACGCATCAAAATCATCTCAAATGAGCGAGTTACCGAAGAATTACATAAAATACTTCTTTGCAAAAAACCTTCTATAGGTTTTGGATTGTTACAAAAAACAGGACTTTTACCACTCATTCTGCCGGAGTTGACTGCGCTGGAGGGTATTGACGAGATTGAAGGACAGCGCCACAAAGACAACTTTTGGCACACACTGGAAGTTGTTGATAATATTGCTACAGTCACTGACGATTTGTGGCTTCGCTGGGCGGCTTTGCTGCACGACATTGGTAAAGCCCCCACTAAAAAATTTGATAAAAAATTAGGCTGGACCTTTCACGGTCACGAGTTTGTAGGCTCAAAAATGGTTTATAAATTGTTTAAACGTCTCAGATTGCCCCTCAATGATAAAATGAAATTTGTGCAGAAAATGGTGTTTATGAGTTCGCGACCCATTGCGATTTCAGACGATGTTACAGACAGTGCCGTGAGACGATTGGTCTTTGATGCCGGTGAATCCATTGAGGATTTGATGACGCTCTGTGAAGCAGATATCACCACCAAAAATCCGAAGAAATTCAAGCAATACCTCAGCAACTTTAAAAAAGTAAGACAACGCATTGTTGAAGTGGAGGAGCGTGATCAAATACGCAATTTCCAACCACCGGTGAGTGGCGAGGAAATTATGGAAACCTTTAATTTAAAACCTTCTCGCGAAATCGGGATTCTAAAAGATGCCATTAAGGAAGCTATCCTTGAAGGGGAAATCCCTAATGATTATGAAGCTGCAAAGGCGTTTATGTTTGAAAAAGCTAAAAAAATGGGATTGGAAAAAGTATAATTTTTTGTTGTTATGAAAAAAAATAAACCCGTCATTATCTGGCTCTTTACAGGCTGTTTTTTAATTTTTATAATGGTGCTTGTGGGCGGAATTACCCGTCTAACAGATTCCGGTTTGTCGATGACCGACTGGCATATCATTACCGAAGTCATCCCACCACTCAATCAAGAACAATGGGAAGCCGCTTTTGAAGAATACAAACAGTTTCCTGAATATCAAAAAATCAATAGTAACTATGATTTTCAATTGGAAGATTACAAGTTTATTTACTTCTGGGAGTGGTTTCACAGGCTTTTAGGGCGTTTGCTGGGAGTGGTATTCATTATTCCATTTGTTTATTTTTGGGCAAAGAAAATGCTTGATAAAGAAACACTCAAAAACTGTTTTTTCCTTTTATTTTTAGGAGGATTTCAAGGGTTTTTGGGTTGGTATATGGTAAAAAGCGGTCTGGTGGATATGCCTTATGTGAGTCATTACCGCCTTGCGATGCACTTGATTACTGCCTTTATTACGTTTTCATTTACACTTTGGGTGGCTTTAAATTTGATATATCCCAAAGAAAAACCCCAGTTTATATCTTTCAGGAATCTAATCAGGTTTAGTTTTGCGGTGCTAATAATCCAGATCATCTGGGGAGCATTTGTAGCGGGATTAAATGCCGGCTTAATTCACAATACTTGGCCTTTAATGAATGATGGGAAATTGATACACGAGACTGTAACCATAGAGCAAAACCCTGTTTGGAAAAATTTTATTGAAGGAAAAAGTGGTGTTCAGTTTGTACACCGTTATCTGGCTTATATTGTTGTTGGTTTGATTTTAATTATTTGGTTGAAAGCTAAAAAATTAACCCTTACCTTTGCACAGCAAAAAAGCATAGACTGGTTGCTCATATTAGTGGGTGTTCAATTTGTACTTGGTGTATTTACACTAATATATGCAGTACCACTTTGGCTTGGGGTTGCTCACCAAATTGGCGCTTTTTTCCTTTTGGGAGCGATGACATTTACCCTGCATCGGTTTAGCAGATAGTGCTAATATTAATAAAAATTAAAAGATATGATTTATCGTTTTAGAGTCATACTTGACGCTCACGATGATGTGTTCAGAGATATTGAAATTTCGCAAGACGCCACATTAGAAGATTTTCATAATGCAATCACCCAGTCTTTTGGATTTGGTGGTCAGGAAATGGCTTCCTTTTTCACTAGTGATAATGAATGGAATCAGGATGAAGAAATTTCATTGTTCAGCATGGAAGATTCCGGCAGAGATATGCAGAATACTCTTCTTGAAGACGTGGTTTCTAAGGACCAAACCAAACTCATTTACATCTATGATTTTTTGAGTATGTGGACCTTTTTAATCGAGCTGGCAGACATTGGTGAGCCCACACCCGGTACTTTATACCCAAATTTGATGTTTGCTCACGGCGAAATACCCGATGAAGCACCGGATAAAGAATTTGAAACCGAAACACTTCTTGATGACGAAGAGCTAGATGACGATTTTGACTCGGATGAGTATGACGATTTAAATTTTGATGAAAATTGGAATTAGATAAAACTTTCTGGGAAGAACGTTATAAATCACAAAGCACCGGCTGGGATGTAGGAACCATTTCTGAACCACTCAAAGTCTATATTGACTCGCTTCCTGACAGGTCTATCTCCATTTTAATCCCCGGTGCCGGTAATGGCTATGAGGCAGAATACCTTCATAATAAAGGCTTTAAAAATTTAGATGTTATTGATATAGCTGCACCGCCTCTAAAAAATCTCAAATCACGCGTCCCTGATTTTCCCGAAGAAAACCTCATTCAAACAGATTTTTTTGAGTGGTCAAAAAAATATGATCTCATTCTGGAGCAAACTTTTTTTTGTGCTTTGGACCCGGCTTTACGTTCTGCTTACGCGAAAAAAATGAATCAATTGCTAAAACCAAAAGGAAAGCTTGTAGGTGTTTTATTTGATTTTCCATTAACTGAAACAGGGCCCCCTTTCGGCGGGAGCCAAGAGGAATACTTGACTTACTTTCAACCTTACTTCGAAATTAAAAAATTTGACAAATGTTATAATTCCATTTTGCCGCGAGCGGGTAACGAACTCTTTATTATCTTTGAAAAACCTTAAGGGCAATTTCATTAAATTAGTAGCTTATGCAACTCGAGAAAGACAAGATTTTAGACCACACCAAAATTCAGCATATATTGAAAAGAATGGCCTATCAAATTTATGAGTCTAACGTAAATGAAACCCAAATCATCCTCGCCGGAATAAAAGAAAATGGTTTTTTGCTGGCAAAAAAACTAAAAAAAGAAGTGGAAAAGATTTCGCCTTTAAAAGTGGTGCTTTGTGAAATTGTTATCAATAAAAAGATCCCTTTGGGAGCAATAACCTCTTCGCTTTCCCTTGATGAAATTAAAAATCAATCCATTGTGGTGATTGATGATGTGCTCCATTCAGGAGGTACATTAATTCACGCTGTAAAATATGTTCTTGAGGTTCCTGTTAAACAAATTAAAACTGCTGTGCTGATTGATAGAAATCATAAAAAATTTCCTGTGAAAGCAGATTTTAAAGGCATTTCTCTATCAACCTCTATGAATGAAAATGTAGCAGTCATTTTTGAACCTAATAACGACCGGGCGATTCTAGAGTAAACTATTTCTTATTTTCTCCACGATTTCTTTGGTTGTTTTATCATCTGTTTTTATTGTGATATCTGCTT
>TARA_R110002072_G_scaffold228234_4_pt1 | contig 24404 bp, 19 predicted proteins | sample TARA_R110002072 | Tara Oceans TARA_R110002072 (sample SAMEA4397118) | marine metagenome | biome: Polar Biome; feature: [SRF] surface water layer (ENVO:00010504); material: water (ENVO:00002006), including particulate matter (ENVO:01000060) such as... | depth 5 m | reverse complement strand
CATCGTTGATGAGGCGGCCCGTTTTGCATTTGGTCACGCTGTGCTACTGGCCAAGCCGTGCTGCGACCGCGCTCATGCGATGCGTATCAGCTCGCCAAGGCACCGTTCCGCTGCCACGAGCCGTACGCCTGCAATCGCTTGACCGACAACACGGTCGCACCGATTGCGCCCAGCAACGTCGCAACCAGGCCGACGTGAATGCCAACCGGCCCACCCAGTTGGCTGAGCCCGTAGAGCGCGCAACCACTGCCCAGAACCCCGAGGGCGACACTGCCGACGAGCAGGTTGCTGCGCGCATCTGCCGCACCTTGCGACGACTCGAGCAGGTGCAACACCGCGACGGCCCCAAGCGCCAGCAGCGCAACGATGCCAGCCCATCCATCGACGCCGGTCGCGGTGACCGTGCCGGTGACGCCCAAGCTCCCAAACGTACTGTTCATCGCGTTCCCGAAGCCCTGAAGACCACCGCCCTGGGCACCGCCCATGGCGTTGCGCAACGAAGCGTCGAGTGCCGAGCCCAATGAGCCAAGGTCGACGCGATACCACGGCAAGAAGCAAGCCAGGGCGCCGATGCCGGCGACGATGGCTGCCGGCATTGCACCAGGAGCGGATGCAGCCGAGGTGCGGACAGAAGGGGAAGTGGCGTGGGTTCGGTTGGGCATGATTCTCCGCGTAGGGGAAAGGACGAGGGAAGCGGTGCGCGTGCCGACCATCCCGATGGCAGCAACTAGCGCGACGGGGGCCTACTACGGACAAACCGCCAACTATTGCAAGACGCCTCGAATGGGCCTCGCATTGCCGTGCCTGACGAAATTGCTCTATGTTTCAAGGACGCGCCCTATGTCCACCGACCTCGCCCCGCCTCCCAGAACTGAGTTCGCAACGATCGTACTGCGACTGCTCGCCCTCTGCGGCGTCGCGCTCAAGTTCTACGACTACGAATGGTCGCTGCACCAACGCCCTGAGGGAGAGCTCTTCTACGCTGCCGTCGCCGCAGCCGCCGGCATCTTGCTGCTGCGCTTCGTCACACCACGCGCCACCAAGCTGCTGCTGCGCCACAAGGGTTTGCTTGTGCCCTGCGGCTGCTACCTGCTCGCGAGTGAGGCGCTGGCATGGTTCCCACAGGAAAGCACAGCGGGTTTTTTTTCGCAGCCGACGCTAGCACCAACGATCCTGATACCAGCGATCGTCACGCTCGCCGCAGCACTCGTCATCGCGGCCACCTTCGCAGCCTGGCAGACGTTGCTCATCATGCAAGCGGTGACCAGCAATGGTATCGATCTCACCGGCGAACTACGGCACGCGCTGACGCTGCTGCCGCGCGCCATGGCCATCGTCGCGGTTGCCTATGTCGTGATTCAAGGGCCGTTCTTTTTGGCTATGTGGTACGGCTTCCCCACGGACTACGCGGGCTTCATGGTGTTGCTGGTTGTCTGGGCCATCTACTGTCTGTCGGCCGGCGTCGTGACGTGCCTGTGGCTGCCCCTGGCACTCGATCGAGAGACCCCGTTCTGGGACAGCCTCAGCACGGCGTCGCAGTACGGCATCGCCAACTGGCGCTCGAACGCCAAGGTCATCGTTCCGTGGGCGATCGCATCCGGGTGGATCACGCTGCGCTACATCTCGTCCTTCAGCTTCGGCCACAACACGGAAGCCCAATGGAACGTGAAGCCCACATGGTACGGCGACTACCTGTTCGAATCGCAGTGGTATAGCCGAGCCGCTGTTGGCGAGGCCCCAGAACTACTCTGGTTTGCGGTGCCGATGGCCGTGCTATTCGCGGCCACGTCGATCGCCGTCAAGATCACCTTGGTGCAACGCCTTGACGATGATGCTGCCGCTGCGGAAGCCGCCGGCGAACACCTGCCAACCTACGACTCATGATCGATACTCGACGCTCCGTCCATCTACTGGCGATCCTGTTTGCGGCGTGCGCTGCGCCAATGGTAACAGCCCAGAACCTGCCACCGACCAAAACCGCAGCCCAACGCGCAGCGCTCGTCGATGCCTACTTCGACTCACGAACCGACGACGAGGCCAACGTCGATGCAGCGACGAATGAGCTGACGAAAGAGCTCGCCAGGGGCAAGCTCACGAGCGCCGCGCGCATCGAAGAACTGCTGCGGGCTCCGCGCCATACCTATCCCGACGTGTCGGCGTTGGTCGGCAAGACCACAGCGCATCCCGTCAGGTGCTATCACGTCGACTACCAATCGACGTATCGCCTGTTTGTTCCAAGCAACTACGACCCGAAGCAACCGACGCCGCTGGTCCTCGTCGGGCACGGCGGCAACTCGTCGATGTCCCCCGCTCGCGCCGCCTCCGTTGCCAAGATGTATTTGCGGGCCTACGCCCCGACACTCGCCAAGGATCTCGGCGCCATCGTGGTCGCTCCGGACACCACCCGCGGCTGGGGCCAGATCGGCAACTCGCTGCTGCTGTCGACCATCTCGCAACTGCAGCGGCAGTTCCACATCGACCCGGACCGCATCTATGCAACCGGCCAATCGATGGGCGGTCATATGGCCTACCGTGCGGCCCTGACGATCGGCGATCGCTTCGGCGCGGTCTCGCCACACAGCGGCGGCTACGACTTCGTCGCGAAGGGCACGATCGGCAACCTGCGAAACGTGCCTGGCTATGTCACGTTCGGCAAGCGCGAGCCCTACGGCATCGACAAGGACAACCGGAGCAACGCCGCTTGGGCCAAGGAACATCAGCTGGACTGGGTGTTCGCCGAGAAGAACGGTGGCCACGAGATCTATCAAGACGAGCTGCCCAAGGTCGCCGCGTTCTTCGCCGCGCGCCCTCGCAACCTCTATCGCAGGCAAGTCGAGGCGCGCCTCGGCGGCACCATGAAGTTCATCAAGACTTGGGGAGTCAAGGGCTGGCCCGAACACACCGTGCACCACGAAACGCGCCCCCTTCGCTGGAACCAACAGCACTGGCTCGAACTGACCCCGCGACCGGATCACAAGGGTGCGCTGCAAGTGCGTGCCACCAATCTGGGTAACAACCACTTCGAGATCCAAAGTGACCAGGTGCGCCAACTATTCTTGCACGTGCACCCGCGCATGATCGATTTCGACAAGCCGGTGCAGATCACGGTCAACGGCGAAACGCTCTTCAACGGCATCGTGCAACCTGACGTGCAACACATGCTCAAGCTGGCACGCGAGTTCGATGACCGCGGCCGGATCTTCTGGGCTCGCATCCCGGTATCCGTCGCGACGGACCGCCCATTCTAGCACCAGCCACGCAGACAAGTGCGTCAGAATGGCTCGCAGACAAGCAAGACGACCGAGGTCCGCACAGGCGGGTCTGTAGACCCACCGCGCCGCGCAGACCCACCGCGCAGCGCAGAACCACCGCGCAGCGCAAAACCGTCCTGCAGACCGACGGAGCCCGCAACGCGGGCGGCAGGCAACGCCTGCCGTCTGACGACGGCTGCGGGCCATTCGGATGCACTTGCCAAGTTGCTGTTGAGAAATGGGGCTAGCCACGACCTATAGCACCACGCAGGTTGCCTTGGCCCGCGACCCACCGTGCACTAACCTGTCGTCACCCATGATGCGTCCACACCTTGCCATGCTGGCTCTGCTCGCCGCCTGCTCTTCGATGACCCAATCCTCCGACACCGCGATTACCTCTCGCCACTTCGGCACCGACAAGTCTGGCCAACCAGCCACGCTGTGGACCCTGTCCAACGGCAAGATGCAGGTCGACGTGACCGACCATGGTGCAACCCTCGTTGCGGTGCGCACGCCGGATCGTGCCGGCTTCCTTGCCGACATCGTTCTCGGCTTCGACGATGTCTCGGGCTACGAGTCTGACGACAACCAGTACTTCGGCTGCACCACCGGCCGCGTGTGCAATCGCATCAAGAACGGCACGTTCCGACTCGATGGCTACGACTACGTGCTCGAAAAGAACAACGGCCCCAACCACCTGCACGGTGGCGGTGCCCGCAGCTTTGACAAGGTGCATTGGCAAGGCGATACGATCCGCAGCGAGTCCGGCGCTCCCGCCATTCGCTTCACCTACATCAGCAAGGACGGCGAAGAGGGCTACCCCGGCACGATGTACGTAGCCGTGACCTACACGCTGCTCGCTGACGAACAGTTGCAAATCGACTACGAAGCGCACACCAGCAAGCGCACGCTCGTCAACCTGACCAACCACGCCTATTGGAACCTGGCCGGCGCCGGCGCGGCGACGGTTCTTGACCACACGCTGCAAGTCGATGCCGACATCTACACGCCCACCGATGACACGCTGATCCCAACCGGCCAGCTGGCAACGGTGACAGCTACGGCACTCGACTTCCGCAACGCGATGCCGCTCGGCCTGCACATCGACGAGCTGGCCGCGACACCAGCACTTGGTTACGACCACAACCTCGTCCTCAACGGCGCTGCCGGCACGATGCGGCACGCGGCACGACTGCATCACGCGGGCTCCGGCCGTTCGTTGACCATCGAAACCACCGAGCCGTCACTTCAGGTCTACTCAGGCAACCACCTGCGCGGCCAACCCGGTAAGGACGGCAAGATCTACGCGCAGCGCAGCGCGGTCTGCCTGGAGACCCAGCACCATCCGGATGCGGTTCACCACAGCAACTTTCCCTCCACGGAGCTCGATGCGGGCGACATCTTCAAGTCGACGACACGCATGACCTTCCGGGCCGAGTAGCATGGACCTCGTGGTACGAACGTTCATCAGCCTCACGCTCCTGCTTGGCGCGGTTGTCGCCCAGGCAAAGGGTTCCGACTCGGTCAAGACTGCCAGCCAGGATCCGCAGCAGGCCCAGGCTGGTAAACACGCGGCCGCTCTCAAGCCATCGTTCGCGCATCTGCACACGCCGCCAAAGGGCATGCCGGTGATGCCGATGCCGAAGGACTACAAGCCGACCGAAGCGATGTTCGCTCTCGGCCAACGCTTGTTCCATGACGGCATCTTGAGCAAGGATCAGAAGGTCACGTGCGCCAGCTGCCACCTGGCTGCAAACGGGTTCGCTCATCCGGACAAACTGCCACCCGGCGTCGACGGCAAGCGCGCCTTGCGCCACGCACCGTCGTTGTTCAACCGCGGCTACGGCACGTTGCAGCGTTGGGATGGCAGCAGCGCGTCGATCGAAGCGTTTGTGCTGGAGCCGATCGAAGACCCCAACGAGATGGGCCTCAAACTGAGCGACGCAATCGCGAGGTTGCGCGCCGACGAGAGTTACCAGAAGGCATTCGCCGACGCGTTCGCGAGCGAGCCCGACCCGCAAACGCTACGGCGCTCGCTAGCGACGTTCGTTCGCGGCATTGTCACCGGCAACGCGCCCTACGATCGCTTCCTGCTCGGCGAGGTCGGGGAAATGACCCCGCAACAGCGGCACGGCCAATGGATCTTTGAGAGCAAGGGCGCGTGCTGGAAGTGTCACACGCCCCCTTTGTTTACCGACGAAGCGTTCCACAACACCGGTATCGGGGTGCGCGACGGCAAACCCGAGCCAGGGCGCAAGGATGCAACCAAGGACGATGCCGATAACGGCAAGTGGAAGACGCCAACGCTGCGCTCGATTCGCTTGACGGCGCCGTACATGCACGACGGCTCACTCGCGACGCTCGAGGACGTCGTCGCATTCTACGTGCGCGGCGGCAACGCAAACTCGCACCTCGACCGCAGGGTCCAGAAGCTCGACTTGAGCAAGGACGATCAAGAAGCCTTGATCGCCTTCTTGCGGTCGTTGTAGTCGCGCGCTTCGCGCAGCGCCTTCAGCAGTAGCTGCCCATTGGGTGCGCAGAGGATCGCGTCGACACCGGCGACCGGGCGACGGCATTCGGCCGAGTCTTCCACCAGCGACACTAGGGCCGCGCCGTAGCCCAATTCGCGAACCGCATCAACGAAGCCCCACAGCGTTTCGCCGGTGCAGGTGGCATCCACGACCACGGCACTCCAACGCGACGTCTGTGACTCGAGACGCGACAGCACCAACTCTTCGCGCTCGGCACGATCTACCGTGTAGCCAGCGCGCTCAAGTGCCCCGCGACAACGTTCGACGGTACTACCACACCTGCCAACGAACAAAACGCGTCCAGGCCGCACTGGCCCCAGATGCGCACCGTTCGACACCGGGTCCAACCAAACAGCGTGCTCGGCCGGTTCGGCGGCGACGCTAAGGCGGTAGCTGCACATGGACGCCCCCGAGCTCTCAACCCGCAACCCGCCGCCTAGCAGTTCGGCCAATCGCTGCCCCAACGACAGGCCGAGCAACGGTCGCGCGGCAGCGTCACGGACATGGAACGGCGAGAACACGTAGCCATGCTCGATCTCGCGAAAGCCACCACCGCGACTCCGAACATCCAAGACCAGCTGCGACGCCGCACCTTCGGTGTGCGACTCATCAAAGCTGACCGACAAATCGAGACGCCCAGGTCTCGAACGCTGCATGGCCACGTGCAGGATCGAGTCCAGCGCACGCGCAACCAAGCCTCCGTCGAGCATGACCGAACTCGGCAAGAAGCTGCGGAACCCGACCAACAACTCAATGCCAAGTTCGCTAGCCGCGCGAGTCTGCGCCGCGAATTGCGCATCCAACCACGGTCGCAACAGTTCTTCGGCAGGCTTGGCAGCCACCGTGTTCTGCTCCAAGCGGCCATACTCGGAGTAGTCCGAGGTCAGCCGCTGCAAAAACTCGTTGTGATTGCGAATGGCCGCCAACGCCAACTCGACAGACTCAGGCAGCGCAACGTCGCGAACGAGGTCGAGCATCGCCTGGCCGGCAGCGAGCGGTAGGCGCAGCTCCTTCAAGAACTGCTGTACGTGGCGGCGGTGCGGATGCTCCCGCACCAGGACTCCGGGCAATGGCGTCAACCGACCAACGAGCGCAACCGGCGCGTCGCTGGTTGCAACATCAGACAACTGGGGAAACTTCATGATGGCGAGGCCTGCATAGCGAGTGCAGAAGCCAGTCATCGGCCACGCCTGCAAGACCACTGGAGGCGCATAGGGGATTCCCTATGGGTAGCCCCCAGGCGCCGTTGCTAGCAAGACTTCGGCAAATTGCCTAGCAGGCCACACCGAGCTCGTCCAGCTGCTGCTTCCGAAGCACGCGCCGCTCGCTTAGTGCGCCACCGGAGGCCCGGCGTCGACCTCTTCCTCGGGGTCGCGAATGCTCTGCACGAGCTTCCGAACGGCTTGGGATGGCGGCTTGCAGAACGGAGTCAGCACTCCGGCAACTGCGAAGTTGACTAGCATGCCAATCGTGCCAATACCCTGCGGTCCGATGCCAAAGCACCAATGATCCACGCCGAAGTAGACCGTCGACAAGATGTAGGTTCCTGTGAAGCCAATGCCCGACACCATGCCAGCGACGGCAGGCACGGCGCCGACTCGAACCGAGAAGATGCCGAGCACCAACACCGGAAAGAACGACGACGCGGCTAGACCAAAGGCGAATGCCACGACCTGAGCGACGAAGCCCGGCGGATAGATGCCGACGATGCCGGCGATCACGACCGCCACACCGATGGTGATGCGCGACAATCGCAAGCGCTGTGCTTCGGTCGCATCGGGCCGGATCATTCGATAGTAGAAGTCGTGCGCAATGCTGCTGCTGATCACGAGCAACAGACCCGACGCCGTCGACAAAGCCGCGGCCAAACCACCAGCTGCGACCAACGCGATGATCCACGCGGCCAGGTTCGCCATCTCCGGCATCGCCAGCACCAGGATGTCGGCGTCGGGCCCATCCAACTTGCGCTCGGTCATGATCACGCGACCATCGCGGCCCTGATCGCCGCCGGTGTCGAGCCATTGTTGATGGTCACTGGTGATGCCCTCGAACTCCGTCTTCGAGAGTTTGCCGATGCGGAACAGTTCGTTCTCACCGGGACGGCCCGCGCCGCGATACGCCAATTCGCCATCGCCGTCGTCGAGCCAGACGATCAGACCAGTCTTGGACCAGGTCTGGTACCAACCCGGCAACTCGGACTCGACCTTGCCGTCGAGGCTGTTGATGACGTAGTAGCGCGCGAAGGCAGCCGTCGCCGGCGCACTCAGGTAAAGGAAGGAGATGAACAGCAGTGCCCAAAAGCCGGACCACCGCGCCGCTCGCACGTTCTTGACCGTGTAGAAGCGAACGATGACGTGCGGCAGGCCGGCCGTGCCAACCATCAGCGCCAACGTCGTGCAAAACACATTGGTGCGATCCCAGTTGCCGGTGAACGCGTCGGTATAGCTAAGGAAGCCAAGGTCCTCATGGATCGCGTTGAGGATGTCGAGCAATCGCTCGCCCGCCCCCTGCGCACCACTACCAGTCACGACGCTGCCCATGCCTAGTTGGGGCACCGGTTGGCCGGTCAACTGCCAACTGATTGCAGCAACCGGAATCACGAACGCGCAGATCAATACCCAGTACTGGGCGACCTGCGTGTAGGTGATGCCCTTCATGCCGCCGAGCGTGGCGTAGACGAACACCAACGCCATGCCGATGATGACCCCAATGGTCACGTCGACTTCGAGGAAGCGCGCGAACACGATGCCAACACCGCGCATCTGTCCGGCGACGTAGGTGAAGCTAATGAACAGCGCACACAGCAGTGCAACGAACCGCGCGGTGCCGGACTCAAAGCGATCGCCGACGAAGTCGGGCACCGTAAAGCGGCCGAACTTGCGCAGGTAGGGCGCCAACAAAACTGCCAACAACACGAAGCCGCCGGTCCACCCCATCAGGTAGACGCCGCCAGCGTAGCCAAGTAGCGAGATCGAGCCCGCCATGCCCAGGAAGGACGCGGCCGACATCCAGTCGGCGGCCGTTGCCATGCCGTTGGCAATCGCCGGCACACCGCGGCCGGCGACGTAGAAGCCACCGGTGTCGCGAACGCGCGCACGCCACGCCACAAACAGGTAGAGGCTGAACGTCAGCCCAACGAACAAGAACGTGTACTGCTGAACGGTCACGACGCGTTCTCCTCAGCAGCAATCGCTTGCAAGTCCGTCCTGAGGCGCCGATCGAGGCGCGCCATGGTCAGGGCGTAGATCAGGATCAGCACGACGAACGTGATGATCGCGCCCTGCTGCGCAAACCAGAACCCGAGTGGGAAGCCCAAGAACGTGAACTGATTGAGCACGTCGGCGAGCAGAACCCCGCAACCGAGTCCGACAATCGCCCACACAATCAACAACCCGAAGGTCAATCGCATGTTGCGTTGCCAATGAGCGCGGTGCGCTGCTTCGATACGAGAATCCGCGCTACCGGCAGCGGGCCCGGCGGATGGTTCGCTAGCTGAGGACATGGGTCGCAGACGTTACGCGATCAGCTGCGACCGCGCCGTAGTGCGTATCTGCTGATGCAATGTTCACCGACCGCCAGCAACAACAAGATCAACAGCAAGATCGGTGCAGCGTGTGCGACTTGGCGGACCACGGTTGTGCCTACTGTGCTGCTGGGGTCTGTGCTGCGAGTGTCTGCGCTGCCATCGTCAACGGCACTGGCGGCCAACGGCGGCGCGCCACCAACTCGGCCCAACCAACGCACATCCGCCGGCACCGGAGCCCGGGGCACAATCTCACCCTGTTGGCGCAGGTCCCTGGACTGCACCGAATCGTGCGCAGCCGACGTCGCTCGCAACCACTGGGACAACCAACCGGGGAAGGCGCTTGCCTCGCGAAACTCGCGCCCCTCCTCACCGCCGAGCTCCGCGCCGAACGCACCGACGCGGCCGAGGCCACGATTGGCATACGCCAACAGCGGCCACCCTGCTTCGCCAGCCACCAACAGCACGCGCGCTTCGAGAGGTGCCTCGCTGCGAACGGCGCTGCCGAGTGACGGCCACGCATCCGGCTCTGGCAACAGCAACGGCGACGTCGTCACCGCATGCACTTGGATTCTGGCTTTGGGTTGGGGCTCGCCGGGGTCATCCGGATTGGGCTGCTCTGGTTTGGGTTCTTCCGGTTTGGGTTCTTCTGGCTTGGGGTCTTCAGGCTTCGGCTGCTCCGGTTTCGGTTGCGGCTCGTCGCCCGAACGGTCCGAGCGCGGCCTGCGACCTACTCGCGCCAGCGCGCGCGTGACCTCACCACTGACGATGACCGGCACCGCCTCGACGTTGGCGGTGGCGATGAACATGCCGCCGCCATCATCGGCGATGTCCTTGGCCTTCGCCTGGAACCCTGCGTCCGTGTGCTTATCAATGATCGAGATGATCGACACCGTGATCTTGCCCTGACTCTTCATCAGGAAGGCTTCCCGCCGCAACGATTGCTGCACGTTGAACTCGCCGTCGCTGATCACCACCACGTGCTTCACCGCAGCTTGTTCGTTGCCGAGCATGCCATGCGCCAACCGCAACCCCTTGAGCAAGTAGGTCCACTCGTTCATTGCATCAAGCTTCTCGATGCCAGCCTTCACCACACCTTCCAGCATCGCATCGGTCATCGGCAACTCGACGCGTGCGCGCTGCAAGTCACCAAACGAAACAACGCCAACCCGATCCCCGACGTCGAGAGCCCTCGCCGTTCGCAGCGCACTCGTCTTGGCGTAGCTCATCTTGGTGAGCCCATTGCTCAGCTTCGTGCCCATGCTGCCGGATCGATCCACCACCAGCACCATCGCAATCGAGTGCTTGTCCACTTCGATCGGTTCTTTGGACACCGGCCCCGCGTCTTGGGTATTACCCGGTTTGGAGGGTTGCTCAGGCTCCACCGGCGGCGCGACTGGTGGCTCCGCAGTGGGATCCACTGGTGGATCCGCGGGCGGCGACTCGTCGCCGCGACCACCCGCCCCAGGGCCTTCGCCGTTTGCATCGTCGGGCAACTCCGGCAACACACGCATCGGCAGCAGCTCACGCAACGGCGAACCAGCCTCTCCGAACGCGGCCGCCAACACGAACAAGCCAGTGCCGTCATGCACCGCGCGCACCAGCGCCTGTTGCTCCGCCACCGGCAACACGCGACCGAGAACGATTCGCGAGTGCTTGGACCAGTCAGCTGGCAATAGCTGAGTCTCGCGGACACGCTCACCTTGCACGCGCAACGCCGCGGCAACCACGCCACTCGGGTCGACCACCAACACTTCCTCGGGTGCGGCAACCTCAAAGCGGCCGGACGCAGACACCTCGTGATCCCCGACGCGTATCTGCAAGGCGACCTGATGGCGCCCCGCTTCGGTCGGTGTGAACGCGACCGATGCCGGCACCGAGCCGACCATCAATTGCTCGCGGTAGCCTGCTGCGCTCTCGGGGGCGACCGACAACTGCGCTGACAGTGGTTCCTCTAGCCCCACCACCTCGACCTCGAACACAGCGGGCCGATCGACGCGCAACTCGGAGATCGCCCGGATCCGCACGTCAGCCGGCGCGAACGGCAGCGACTTCGGCGCAATGGTCACGGCTCCGAACGCCCTGCCGCCCACAGCCCTGCCGGCCACAGTCCCATCGCCCACAGCCGCATCGGCCACAGCCCACGCTTCAGGCCGCGGGCTCTGCCACGACGGTTGCCAACGCAATTGCAGTTCGCTGACCCGCGGGCCAGCCGAAGCCGCCGCCAACAACATGGCAGTATCCGTGTCTCGTGAGGTGGCCCCGAGCTTTGCGATCTGCTGACGGACAGCGACCGCACGTTCTGCCGTGTTGTCAGCCAGGCTCACGACCACCACAAACGCCACCACCGCCAGCAGTGCGAACCACCGCGCCAACGCCGGCGCAGTGCGCACCGCAGCGAGCCCGAGCGCCGCAAGCAGCAGGGCAACGATGGTGATCGGGATCAACAAATCACGACTGCGAGCGCATCAAGAACATCGGCAACAACCAGTTGACGCGATCACCGATATCGCGACCGCGGCCAAAGTCGACCTCGAGCGTGATCGTATCGCCGACCTTGACGAGATGTAGACCAGCATCGAGCGGCTCTTGCCCGGTCTTCAGGTCACTGCTCTCGAACAGCAGCTTGTTGCCGAGCAAGACCCGCACGACGGCGTGCGCCTTGATCGGCAGTTCGGCAACACTGTCATCGAAAGCAACACGCGTGCGGAAGTGCGTTGCACCGGCAGGCACGTCAAACGACAGGCGACTGCGACTGTGCACGCCTAGCCCGCGACCATAGGCACGACCTTGCGCCAGCAGCTCGCCACCGAGCACACTGCGGTCGCGCCGCCACGCGTGCACGACCTCACCTTCGAAGCCACTCTCCACAACCTGCGACGGCGTCATCGCCGACAGGTGCACGACGTCTTTCTCAAAACTGAGGCATGCCACGTCCGTCCATCGCAAGTGCACCGTGCCGCCGCCATCCATGACCACATCGAGCCCCTGCTCGCTGCAGGACGTCATCGTCACCCCGAGTCGGTCGGCGGTACGCGTCAACAACGTCATCGGCGCGCGCGCTGCGCGCTTTTCGCCACCGCGCAGACGCAGCGACGAGAACTTGCGCGGCGAAAACCATTGCGGAGCTTCGGCTGCGATGGCCTGGAAGCTGATGCCACGATTGCCAAAGCGGTGCAGCGTGCCCGCGACCAGATCGTAGCCGCGACCCGTGCGCAAGTAGATGCCCTCATCGACGTCCTTCGGCAGCATCTGATCACTCGCATGCACGCCTGGCTGCACAATCGCAGCGAGCCGATCAATGGGCAGCGCCACCTTGCCCAGGATCGGCGACAACCACTCCAGCTGGTCGCCGTCTTCGTCACCGCCGGCAATCGCGCCATATACAACGTCACCGCCAACCAGCTCAGCCCGCAACAACTCGGGCGCGTGCGCCGCAGTCGCGCGAACGGACAGCAGGTCGGACGCCTGGATGCGCTCGGTCCGCCCTGCGACCGCGGCTGCGAACCCCTGAGCTGGAGAGCCGCTCAAACTGGTCGCCACCAGCTGCTTGCCGGACCGAAGATCCAGCTCCAAACGGACTTCCTGCGCCGCGATGCCGGCAACCAGCAAGCCCGCAACCAGCAGCGCCCTGCCAGAATGGCGCACGCCTGGACCAGTGCGAACGAGCGGGCTGACAGAATGTCGCGCAGCCACGGCCGCACGGCGTCTGGTGGTCAAGAAGTTCAAACCCATAACAACTGATCTATCCATCACTTCGGAGAGTCCCTCGGGACCAATCGGCAACTGTTCCATCGACGGCACCACCTTTGCTTTCGCGCGCGCATTCACCGGCAATAGATGTCGACTCAAACGAGCCGACCCTGTTGCCACCCCCATAAGTATCCCGAATCTGGTCCAAGGTTGTGATGGTCAAACAACTCGTGTTCGAAAACGACGCGCGTGAAGCCGTTCTGCGTGGCGTTGCCAAGTTGGCGAAGGCCGTAGTCTCCACTCTAGGCCCCCGTGGCCGCAATGCTGTGCTCGATAAGGGCTGGGGCGGCCCCCAAGTCACGAAGGACGGCGTAACCGTCGCCGAAGAGATTGAGCTCGAAAACCGCTACGAAAACATGGGCGCGAAGCTCGTGAAGGAAGCAGCGAGCAAAACTGCCGACGCTGCCGGTGACGGCACGACGACGGCAACCCTGCTCGCCCATGCCATCTGTGAAGAAGGCATGCGCTACCTGACAGCGGGCGTGAACCACGCCGAGCTGATCAAGGGCATCAAGGAGGCTTGCGAGTCCCTGGTCAAGGCACTCAAGAAGATGGCCCAGCCGGTGCCGGCGAATGACTATAAGGCGATTGCGCAAGTCGCGACGATCTCGGCCAACAACGACGCGGAGATCGGCAAGATCATCGCGGACGCGATGAAGCAGGTCGGCGAGAACGGTGTCATCACTGTGGAAGAAGGCAAGGGCCTCGACACCGAAGTGCACGTCGTTCGCGGCATGCAATTCGATCGCGGCTACCTGTCCCCGCACTTTGTCACCGACAACGAGAACATGACGGTGCACCTCGAGGACTGCCTCGTGCTCGTTCATGAAGACAAGCTGACCAGCATCCGGCCGCTGCTGCCGCTGCTCGAGCAGCTGAAGGACAAGAACAAGACGCTGCTGATCATCGCCGAAGATATTGAAGGCGAAGCGCTGGCGACCCTGGTCGTCAACAAGCTGCGCGGCGTGCTCAAGATCTGTGCGGTCAAGGCACCTGGCTACGGCGATCGCCGCAAGGCCATGCTGCAAGACATCGCGATCCTGACCGGCGGCGAGGCGATCTTCAAGGATCTCGGCCTCGACCTCGAGAAGGTGCAGCTGCGCCAACTCGGTCGCGCGTCCGAAGTGCTGATCGACGCAGATACGTGCACGATCAAGCCGATTGGCAAGCAGAGCAAGAGCGCCGAAGTCGACGCCCGCGCCAACCAGATCCGCCGCGAAATCGACGCCACCACGTCGGACTACGATCGTGAGAAGCTGCAAGAGCGTCTCGCCAAGCTCACCGGCGGCATCGCCGAAATCCGCGTCGGTGCCCACACCGAGACGGAGATGAAGGAACGCAAGGATCTCGTCGAAGACGCGATGCACGCAACCCGCGCCGCGATCGCCGAAGGCATCCTGCCGGGCGGCGGCACGGCCCTGCTCAAGTCCGCGAAAGCGCTCAACAAGCTGACCCTCGAAGGCGACGCCCAGTTCGGCATCGACCTGATGAAGTCGGTCGTGCAAAAGCCGGTTCGCGCCATCGCCGACAACGCTGGCATCGATGGCGCCGTCGTCGCACGCCGCGTGCTCGCCGACAAGAGTGCAACGTTTGGCTTCAACGCCCTGACGAAGGATTACGGCGACATGCTCGCCGCTGGTGTGGTCGACCCGACCAAGGTGACGCGCTCGGCGCTGCAGAACGCAGTCTCGATCGCCACCCTCTTGTTGACCACGGACTGCGTGATCACGGATCTGCAAGACGACGAGTCCGCCGGCGAAGCCGGCGAGATGTAGTCGTCGCGATCCGCAACGCGCAACTTCACACAACTACCCACACATACCCCTGGAATAATTGATATGGCATCCCTGCGACCACTAGACGATCGCGTCGTACTCAAGGTTCTCGACGCAGAAGAGAAGACAAGTGGCGGCATCCTGCTGCCCGATAGCGCCCAAGAGAAGCCGCAGCGCGGCAAGGTCACCGCTGTCGGTGAAGGCAAGCTCACGAAGGACGGCAAGCGTCAGAAGCTCGACGTCAAGAAGGGCGACATCGTGCTGTTCGGCAAGTACGCCGGCAGCGACGTCAAGGTCGGCGGCGACGACCTCAAGATTCTGCGCGAGAGCGAAATCCTCGCCAAGGTGGAGAACTAAGTCATGGGTAAGCAGATCATGTATGACGACGTCGCGCGCCGGAAGGCCGTCGCTGGCGTCGAGAAGCTCGCGCGTGCCGTCAAGGTCACGCTCGGTCCGGCCGGCAAGAACGTCATCATCGAGAAGTCGTTCGGCGGCCCGCAGGTCACCAAGGACGGCGTCACCGTCGCCAAGGAAGTCGAGCTCGAGGATCCCTTCGAGAACATGGGCGCCAAGCTCGTTCGCGAAGTCGCGAGCAAGACCAACGATGTTGCCGGTGACGGCACCACCACCGCGACCGTGCTCGCCGAAGCCATCCTGACGATCGGCCAACGCTACCTGACCTCCGGTGTCGACCCGAACGACCTGCGCAACGGCATCGACCTCGCAGTCGATGCGGTGTGCAAGGAATTGGCCGTGATGGCCAAGAAGGTCGACATCAAGAGCCGCGAACAAATCGCCCAAGTCGGCGCGATCTCGGCCAACAACGACACCGAGATCGGCAACATGCTTGCCGAAGCGATGATGAAGGTCGGCGCCGAAGGCGTCGTCACGGTCGAAGAAGGCAAGAGCTTCGAGACCGAACTCGAGCACGTCGACGGCATGCAGTTCGACAAGGGCTACATCTCGCCGTACTTCATCACCGACCCGAAGACCATGGAGGCCTCGTTCGACGACGCCCTCGTGCTCATCCACGAGAAGAAGATCTCGAACGTTCGTGAGATGATCCCGCTGCTCGAAGCAGTCTCGCGCGCCGGCAAGCCGCTGGTCATCATCGCCGAAGACGTTGAGTCCGAAGCAATGGCCGCGCTGGTCGTCAACCGCCTCAAGGGCGTATTGAACGTCTGCGCCATCAAGGCTCCGGGCTTCGGCGATCGTCGCAAGGCGATGCTGCAAGACCTCGCGACCCTGACCGGTGGTCAATACATCTCCGAAGAGCTCGGCATCGAGCTCGAGAAGGTCGAACTGTCGCATCTCGGCAGCGCCAAGAAGATCCGCATCAGCAAGGATGCAACCACGATCATCGGCGGCGGCGGCAAGAAGGCCGCGATCAAGGATCGCGCGGACAGCATCCGCAACCAGATCGAGAAGACGACGTCGGACTACGACCGCGAGAAGCTGCAAGAGCGCCTCGCCAAGTTGACCGGCGGTGTCGCGATCCTGCGCGCCGGTGCCATGACCGAAGCGGACATGAAGCAGAAGAAGCAGCGCATCGAAGACGCGCTCAACGCAACCCGCGCAGCCGTCGAAGAGGGCATCGTGCCTGGCGGCGGTACCGCACTGCTTCGTGCCAGCAAGGTGCTCGATAGCCTCAAGGCCAAGGGTGACCTTCACTTTGGCATCGAGATCATCAAGCGCGCCTGCGAAGCGCCGATGAGCCAGATCGCGACCAACGCCGGCGAAGACGGATCGGTCGTTGTCGACGAAGCTGGCAGCAAGAAGCCGAACGAAGGCTTCAATGCGCTGACCGGCGAATGGACCGACATGTTCAAGGCCGGCGTCGTCGACCCGACCAAGGTCGTGCGTTCGGCACTGCAGAACGCCGCCAGCATCGCTGGCCTGATGCTGACGACCAACACCATGGTCACCAGCATCGAGGACGAGAGCAAGGCGGTCGAAGGCAGCACGAGCTAGTTGCCTGAGTCATCGCTCGCAGGTTGACCTGCGGGCTGTGGAACAAACCTCGCTGAGCGTGTTTGGCCAAGCTGGCCAGGCACGCCGGCAGGGACGCCGACCATCTGTGTCGAGCAATCCCCTGCGAACAACCTGTTGCGAACTGGTGGCCGTCGGCAAAGCCGACCGATCCAAGAGTTCATGATGTCGGTGAATGGTCGATAGAGTCGCTGTTTGCCCGTTGGCATCGGAGCCTCCCCGCTCTGAGTCACCCCACCCACTGCTGCGCCAACACTGATGTCCACCAAGCGCGACTACTATGAAGTTCTCAGCGTCGAACGTTCGGCGAATGGGGACTCCATCAAGCGGGCTTACCGCAAGATGGCGATCGAAAATCATCCGGACAAGAACCCGGGTGATGCAGCTGCCGAACAGCGGTTCAAAGAAGCTGCCGAAGCGTACGCCGTACTTAGCGATGAGCAAAAGCGGCAGCGCTACGACCAGTACGGACACGCCGGAGTCGATGGTGCTGGCGGCGGCGGAGCCGGCTTTGCGTCGGCCGAAGACATCTTCTCCGCGTTCGGCGACATGTTCGGCGGCGGTGGCGGAGGTGGCGCCGGCGGTGGCTTCTTCGACCAGATCTTTGGCGGTGGCCGACGCGGCCGCGGTCGACGTGGCAGCAGTCTCAAAGTCGAACTGGCATTGACGCTCGAAGAGGTCGCGACCGGCGTCAAGAAGACCATCGAACTGAAGCGCGCCGAAGCGTGCGGCAAGTGCGGCGGCAGCGGCGCCAAGGCCGGCACCAAGAAGAAGACCTGCGGCACCTGTGAAGGCCACGGCCAGGTCATCCGTTCGCAAGGCTTCTTCCAACTGCGCCAAACCTGCCCGACTTGCGAAGGCCAGGGCGAGACCATCGAGTCACCATGTGGCACGTGCAAGGGCCGCGGTGCGGTCCCGAAGACGTCGCCGGTCAACCTCACGATTCCGGCCGGCATCCAAGACGGCCACGCCGAGCGCATCCCGGGCCAGGGCGAACCGGGCGAAGGTGGCGCGCCGCCTGGCGACCTGATCGTCGTGCTGAGCGTGAAGGAACACGACGTGTTCACCCGCTACGGCGATGACCTGCTGATGCAGACGCGCATCTCATTCCGCCAGGCAGTGATTGGCGACGAGGTCCACATCCCAACGATCACCGGCGAGTCGGTCGCGATGAAGATTCCACCCGGCACCCAACCGGGCGAGAAGCTGCGCGTTCGCAACCACGGCCTGCCCCGCCCCGACGGCTATGGTCGCGGCAACCTGGTCGTGCAGATGCAGGTGACCGTGCCCAAGAAGATCACCAGTGAACAATCCGAGTTGTTGGCCAAGTTCGATGAACTTGAGACCGGCAAGAAGAGCAAGAAGGACCAGAAGAAGACCATCTTCGAAAAAGTGAAGGACATCTTCTCGTGAGCGAGCAGGAGCCGACAGTGAACGATCCAACTGACAACAACTCGAGCAACGCCGATGGCATCAACCCTGATGCCACGAACGTCGATGGCAACAACATCGACGCCAACAACATCGACGCCAACAACATCGACGCCAACAACGTCAATGCCAACAACGTCAATGCCAACAACCCTGGCGGCCATGAAGATGGCCAACGCCAAGACGCGAAGGAAACTTCGACGGAACCAACTGTGGAAATCCCAGCTCACGAAGCCGAACTGACCAAACTGCGCGCCGAACGCGATCTGCTGGAGCAAAAGCTGCAGCGCGCCATGGCCGACACGCAGAACATCAGACGCCGGCAACGACAAGAGATGGACGACAGCCGTCGTCGCGTCGTCGAAGGCATGACGCAGGAGCTGCTGCCGGTTCTCGATAGCTTCGCCCTGGCACTACAGGCCTACGACAGCGCGTCCGACGACGGTAGTAGCGAGCAGGCGACAGCCGGTCTCGTCGAAGGCGTGCGCATGGTCCAGACACTGCTCAGCGGCGCACTCGAACGCCATGGACTGCAAGAAATCCCGGCGATCGGCAAGCCGTTCGACCCGGCCCGCCACGAAGCGCTCGGCGTCGAACCCAACGGCGAAGTCGAAGAGAACCAGGTCTTGCGCGTCGTGCAGACCGGCTACCTACTCGGCGAACACGTAGTCCGACACAGCAAGGTGATCGTCGCCGGTCCACCACCGAAGGACTAGCGACCAGAGGGCCAGCAGCAACCTAGACCGACAGGGCTAGCCCGATTGCGCCGATAGGCACCACACACCCAACCAGACACGACGATGCCTACCTACGACTACGCATGTTCGGCCTGTGGCCATCGCTTCGAAGAGTTCCAGAGCATGAGCTCGGACCCGCTGAAGAAGTGCCCGTCGTGCAAGAAGTCCAAGCTCGAACGACTGATCGGCACTGGCGCCGGCGTCATCTTCAAGGGCTCGGGTTTCTACCAGACAGACTACCGCGGCGACGCCTACAAGAACGACGCGAAGAAGGACTCCGAATCCGGCAGCAAGCCGACCGGCGACAGCAAGTCGAACAGCGACGGGAACTCGACGAGCGGCACATCGAAGGCGCCGGCCGACAGCTCGAAGCCGAAGCAAGACTCGTAGCCAGCGCGCACGGATCCGTTGCGGGCTGGGACGGCACGCACGACTCTGCCCGACACGCGCCATCTCGCACCCAGTGAAGACTTGGCCGTGGCCGCCACCGCCGAACTGCCCAGCTTGCGTGCGGCAACTGACCGCGCAAGATCAGTAGAGCGAGAGCGTGGTGCCGTCGGGCATGCGCACCGCTGGCTGCGGCGTGCGCTGCTCGCGACCGAACATCCACCGCAAGTCGGGCGCTACCGGAAGCGTGCGGCCGCGCAGTCGCGGTAGATCGGCGGCGCGAGGTAGATCCAACACCTGCTCAGAGAACGTGCGCCAATGCCTTCGTTTGACGTGGATCGCATCCCAGCCATACCAGTCACGCGGAGCGAGGTAGAACTGCGCATCATACCGTTCGGCTAAGACGCGCAGGCCATCGTGCAACGCATGCGCACGCCGCTTGCCTTCGGCGAGATCCAGCTTGCACGACGGCACGATGATGCGGCGCATCAACCAGAATCGCGCTGCACCGAGTTCGAACACACTGGCGGGAACCCCGGTGATCACCAACCGACGGACCAACGGCCGCAACTGCTGCAGAGCACGTTCGACCCACGCAAGGATCTGCTCGACCTCGACGCCGTAGAAGATGTCGTTGCCGACGTCGGTGACGACGCCGGTTGTGTTTTCGACATCCACCGGCGTCTCAGCCGCGGCGAGTGCCGACCACAATCCGCAGTCATCGATGCCCGGCAACTGACGAAACAAGAAGCGGCTGCGGACTCCATACGAACGCCCCAACCCCATCGCCGCGAACCACTCGCAGGCCGTGGGAGTTTGCCCAAAGGCAGCGGACCGAACCCGCATCATGATCGGCAGCAGCCGTGTCAAATTGCTCGCACCCAACGCAACGACTCGCGTGCGGGCCGGTGGCCTCTCCGTGTTCGTCACGTAAGTCTCCTCGCCAACTGATGCTGCACCAACGCACGGTAGCCGAACCCAACCGGCCGCCACGGCGCGGCCCAGATTTCTTGCCACAAACGGCAACCGCTGCTCGTTGCTGGACTAGGTAGTGATGAGAGGGCTGCACCGGACAACCATCCCCTTCCTTTGAAACGAACCCGGAAGCGGCCCTCTCGCACTTTCCTGCCTCGCTGGTGCGTCATGCGGGCTAGTCGAACGCCGCCAAGACCTTCTTGCAGAACGCGTCGACCTGCCGCCGCTGCAACCATCGCACGACGACGACCATGTCCTTCGAAGGGCACAGCCACACCATGTTGGTGCCGGCGCCAAGGAAGAACACGTCGCCGACCGGAGCGCTCGCGAACTGCTTCGCCTGGTCCGTGTTGAGAAACCAGTTCATGTAGCCATAGGTCGGCTTGTGCTCGGTCGGTTGCCTGGCCATCTCGATCCATCGCGACGACAGCAACTGCCGGTCGCGCCACTTGCCGTTGCGCGACAGCAACAGGCCAAAGCGAGCGTGATCCCGCGAGCTGATGAACATGCCACCACCCCAATGGCCGCCGCCGGAAACCGATTGCATCTTCAAGCCATCGACGGTGACCCACGAGTTTTTGTAGCCGTGCCAGCGCCAGGTTGGTGAGCAACCAATGGGATCCATGATGCGTGACTTCAACACGCGCGGCAGCGGTTCTCGAAAGACGTGCAGCAACGACAACGCGAGCTGGTTGACGCGCACGTCGTTGTAGCGCCAGCTTGCCCCAGGCAACTCAGAAGGTCGCCGCTCGCGCACATAGCGATCCGCCCAGTCGGGCTTGCCCCACAACGTGCCTTCCCAACCACTGGTCTGGTTGAGCAACTGGTGCCAAGTGATCGGCCGGTTGTGCGCGACATCGAAACTGCCATCCTGCACGTAGCGGCGCACCGGGTGCTGCACATCGCGAATCAAGCCACCGTCGAACGCGAGTCCCGCCGTAGTTGACAGGTAGGTCTTGGTGACGCTAAAGGTCATGTCGACTTCGCGGGTATCGCCCCATTCAGCGACAATGCGGCCGCCGACCAGGATCAAACCGTTCATGCCGGACGGCGGCTTGGTCGGGCCAACCGTTTCGCCGTATGGCTCGCGCGACGGATCGAAGCCGCCGTCGCGATCGAAGTTCTGCTTGGCGAACTCGACCGCAGCCTCGAGCCGCAAGCCGTCGATGCCAACCTTGCTCGGAACAACGCTCTGCCACTCAGGCCATGCGCCCGGGTAGTAAGGCGTTTCCTGCGCCACTGCCATGGAGGCCAAGACGCACACAACCAGCGGATGCAATCGCTTCATGGAGGAACCGTATCGAACCGCAATCGTCAGCCGAAGCACGCGCTACGCTGCCACCGACCGGCGAGGAACTGTTACAATCGGGATTAGCCCCCGACCTACCTCCATGCGCCGACCCTCGATTCATGCAGCCCTGCTAGGTTGCGTTCTCTGCCTGCCGTTGACGGCACAAGCCGAGCCGACCCTCCACGCGCCAACTCGCCCGGCGATAAGCTCCCCGGCGATGCTGCGGCTGCGCTACGCGAGCTTCGACCCGCTGCGCGACACCGTTTCGATTCCGGCCGCGCTGATGAGCGCGAACGGCTCGGATCACAACTGGTCGGATAGGAGCTCGCCGGATCCAACCTTGTGGATCGTGCAGTTTCACAACACGCCGACGGCCGCGAGCCGCAACGACATCGCAGCGCAACAAGGCCAGATCGTCAGCTACCTGCCGGACAACGCCTACGTCGTGCGCATCGCACCCCAGCGTACGGCACAACTGGCAACGATCGCCGAGGCGAGATGGACGGGTCCTTACCATCCTGCATTCCGCATCGACCCCGAGCTGATCGCCGCAGGTGCCCACCACAACGAAGCTGCAACTCGATTCCATCTCGTCGTCGCCAACAAGCACACCGACAAGCCGACGCTGATCGCGAAGATCGAAGCGATCGGCGGCCGTGTCGACGACGAACATGCGGGCAGTCTACTGCTCGAAGCAACCCTGACTGGCGCGCAGCTCGTGCGAGCTGCGGCGGCCAATGAAGTCTTGTGGATCGACGCGGTCACCGCAACCGGCATGGACATGGACAACGCGCGCATCCAAGGCGGCGCGAACTACATCGAAGCAATGGGCGGCTACACCGGTGCGACCGTCAACGCCCACGTCTACGAAGGCATCGAGGCAACCCACCCAGACTTCTCCGGGGGCGCAACCAACGTGAACAGTGCCGGTGGCGCTGCGAGCCACGGCCACGCCACCGCAGGCATCCTGTTTGGCAATGGCACCAGCAACGCGATCGTGCGCGGCATGGCGCCCGACTGCGGCAAGTTCTTCACCGAGTTCACCACAGTGACCACGTCGCGCTGGCAGGTCTTCCAAGATCTCGTCAACAACCACGACGTCAGCCACACTACTGCCTCGTGGGGCAACGCCCCGACGCCCTACTACTCCGCGATCACCGCCGAGGCAGACGACCTGGTGTTCGATCACGATCTCGCTTGGACACAAGCGCACGGCAACGCTCCGAGCGGCCAGGCGCGGCCCCAATCGTGGGCCAAGAACGTGTTCTCGATCGGCGGCGTCCTGCACTTCGATGACAGCAATCCCAACAACGACGCGTGTACCACGTCGTCTGGCCCAGCAGCCGACGGCCGGATCAAGCCGACGTTGGTCGCCTACGCCGACAGCGTCGGCACTTCGGACCTGAGCGGCGCGGCGGGCTTCTCACCAAGCAATTGGTTTGCCAACTTCGGCGGCTCGTCGGCGGCAGCACCGATGGTCGCGGGCCACAACGTGCTCGCCATCGAGATGTTCACCGACGAGGTCACGGCGGGCTTCGGGTTGCTCGGCAACCCACTGCGCACCGCCGGTGGCACGTCGCATCAGAACCGGCCGCACTTCCCGACGCTGAAGGCGTTGATGGTCGCGAGTGCGGCGCAGTATGCGATGACGGCGCCGAACAACAATCCCCGCGCGTGCCAGGGCTGGGGCTTTCCCGACCTGCGGCAACTCTACGACAGCCGCCAACAGATGTTCGTCGTCGACGAAACTGACGTGCTGCAACCAGGTGCCGTGCGCGCTTGGCAAGTCGATGTCGCCGCGGCCCAGCCGTTCTTGAAGGCGTGCCTCAACTGGAATGAGCCGGCCGGCAATCCGGCGGCGGCTGCAAGCCTGATCAACAACTTGTCGCTGCGGGTCACCTCGCCCTCCGGCCAGGTCTACTGGGGCAATCACAACCTCGCGAGCAGCGTCTGGTCGCTTCCGGGCGGCAGTGAAGACAGCGTCAACTCGATCGAATCGGTGTTCGTGCAAACACCGAGCGCGGGCCCTTGGATCGTCGAAGTCCTCGCCACCGCGATCGTGCTCGACAACCACATCGAGACCGCCGCCGTGGATGCCGACTACGGCTTGGTGGTTCTTGGCGGCACGGGCACGTTCGCAACGGTCGCGCAACTTGGCATCGGGTGCGCGGGAGTAACCCTCACGGCCAGCGACCGCCCGATCCTCGGCAGCACGTTCGATCTGCAAACGGATCATGCGCCGACCAACACTGCGTTCGGTCTGTCCATCCTGGCGACCTCGACGCTGCCACAGCCCATCAATCTGGGCAGCATCGGCATGCCCGGATGCACGCTCTACCAACCGCTAGATCTACTGACGCCATTCGCCATCGTCAGTGGCTCGGGCAGCACGCCTTTACAACTACCGAGCAATCCGGTGTTCATCGGCACGGTGTTGCGCAGCCAATCCGCAACCCTGACTCCAGGCATCAACCCGTTCGGCTTCGCGATCTCCAACGCGCTCGTCATGACAGCCGACGTGCACTAGTCGCGACGAGAACCGTAAGCCCTTGCGAGCAACCCCGCGGCGCCCCGCTTCAGAACGCGCTCGCCAGGGATCGACCACGAGACCTAGAGGTGTGGCCGGTAGTCAGCGTGCATCGCGTGTGGATGGAATCACTGTTCGTGGTGGAGCGCGAGAACGCACGCGAATTGGTGGATTCGGCGAGGTTCTCGTGGGCCGCCAAGTGCGGCGAGATCGCCACAAGCGTTGGGCGCGGCT
>TARA_R110002072_G_scaffold135053_2_pt1 | contig 24410 bp, 11 predicted proteins | sample TARA_R110002072 | Tara Oceans TARA_R110002072 (sample SAMEA4397118) | marine metagenome | biome: Polar Biome; feature: [SRF] surface water layer (ENVO:00010504); material: water (ENVO:00002006), including particulate matter (ENVO:01000060) such as... | depth 5 m | reverse complement strand
TGGCGCCCCGTGCGACATTTATTGGTGCTGGGCTTCTCTGCCGGTCACTATCCCTCCCGCGCTCATTCTTCGCCTGTATTTACCGAGGCCGATACGAAAGCCCTGGCCGAAAGCACTGGCTTGCCGATTTACACCCAGCGCGCGCGGTTGGATGCCGCTCGGACATTGCTCAGGCGTCAACTCAATCTGGTATCGGATTCTGTCTCGTTCCTTATTCCGCGGCGGGATGCTGCTGGCGGTGCGCAGTCGCCTTCGGACGCGCTGGAATTCATGCTGCACCTGTATGGCAAAGAGGAAGATGAAGTTCTCAGCCTGGACATCGCTGTAGACCGTAACCAGGCTCGGTTTATCGCTGAGAACACAGTGGAAGATGCAGTGGCGCCGGGGATGCGTCCCTTTGCTGATATCGATCTTGGTGTCGACCTGTTATCCCGGCGTGTAGATAAGGATGGTAACCCCAAGCCGGAATCACCCAGTGCTCTGGAAAAGATGATGGTGTCGCCTCTGGTCTGGCTGTTGCAGCGACTTTATGCCGAGCCCGCGATGTGGGCCGCCGAAGACGCCAACGTGCTGCTACAGGGAACACTGGCGCACACCGTCTTCGAGACAATATTTGCCCAGGACAGCGAGCTGCCCGCGCGCGGCAAGTTGCCCGCGCTGGTGAAAAAAGCTTTGGCTGAGGCGATCAAACGAGAGGCACCCTTCATGCAGGCGCCCGCCTGGAAAGTGGAGTGCCGCCTGCTTGAGGCTCAGCTGGAGAAAGCGGCTGGGGCCTGGCATGACACACTCAAGCAACTCGGGGCCGATGTCATCGGCACCGAAATGTGGCTACAAGGTGATCTGGACACGCTGCCGATTCACGGGCAGGCGGACGCGCTGCTTTCGCTGCCCGGGAATCGACTGTTGGTCGTCGATTATAAAAAATCCGGTGCGTCTTCGCGGCGACGGCGTATGGAGCGGGGCTATGATAGCCAGGTGGAACTGTATCGCATGATGATGCAGACCGGCGGACCCAAAGACCCCGAAAAGGAAAAGCTGGCGCAACGTTTACAGCAGAGTGACAGCATTGGCGTTGTCTACTACAACATGAATGACACGATCGTCCTGTCTGATACGGGCATCGAAGAGTCTGCCAAGCTTCCCGGCTGGGAGGTACTGGAGGGTGATGTGTCCCTGGCGGCAATGTCGCTTATTCGTGAACGGATCGCTGCACTGCGCAAGGGCAGGGTCCGTTTGAACCGCGATACTGACGCTGATTTCTTCGACACAAAGGCGGGGGTGACGCCTTATGCGTTGGAAGTCACACCCTTAACAGGCCTGTTCATGTTAGCTGAAGCGGAGGGCGAGTCATGAGCTTGCCTGACCTGACGGTTGTTCCTGCTGGGGCCGGCTCCGGCAAGACCTTTCGTATCAAGAAAGACCTGGGTAAGTGGGTAGCGGATGGACTGATTGCGCCAGAAAGAATTGTGGCGGTGACATTTACCGAAGCCGCCGCCGCAGAGTTGAAGGATCGTATTCGCCGGCAGCTGTTGCAACTGAATCGCCTTGAAGACGCGCTACTCATCGATCAGGCCTATATTTCAACTATTCATGGCTTCGGCCTGCGGCTTATTACCGAGTTCGCTTTTGATAGCGGCCAGTCGCCGCAGCCTCGTCTGCTGACAGAGGACGAGCAGGATATTCTCATTCGCCAGGCGCTGGCGCGAACAGAAAAAGCAGAGAGCGTGCTCGCGGATCTTGCAGGCTATGGTTACACGTACAGTTTTAATACGGGTAAGAGCGCCGCCGTCCAATTCCGCGAGGCTATTCTGGATGTGGTAGCCCTGCTGCGCACCATCGGTTGGCGTCCGGACAAGCCTTGTGACATGAAGCAGGTGAAGGACTGGATTGCAGAGCGCTATGGTGCTATTGGCGACGGGCGCAGCGTAACGGCGGCGCTAGACACGGCAGTTAAAGGTTTGCTGAACGAATTTCCGGAGACGTTTGCCGGGGTGGTCGGTGTTGGTAATGGGTCTGCGACCACGGACTTCCGCAAAAACTATCGCGATCTGCGCAGCGCACAAATGCCCGGTGAACTGGATAGGGATTGGGCCCTGTGGCAGCGTCTGCGTAAATTGCGCATCGGCGGACAAGGTTGTGGCCTGCCGCCCGAGTATGTCGAAAGGGCCAAGGCCGTGATGGCCGCCGCAGATACTCTGGTGAACCACCCCGGCCCACTGGCCCATGCGCAGGACCATATCGAAGCCCTGCTCGGGGCGGGCCAGGAAGTGTTAAGCCATTACGCCGCGGCCAAGGCTAATGCGGGGCTGGTGGATTACACCGATATGATCGCTCTGGCTGATAAGCTTTTGCAGGACCGCCCGGACGTGCTGGCAGAATTGGCCAGTCGCATAGACTGCGTCATCGTGGACGAGTTTCAGGATACTAACCCGCAGCAATTTTCCCTGCTGTGGCGACTGCGCGCCGCCGGTGTGCCGGCCCTGGTGGTGGGCGACCTCAAACAGGCCATCATGGGCTTTCAGGGGGCAGATCCGCGTCTGCTGGAGGCGCTGATTGAGCAGAACAAAGAGCAGTCGGTACCGCTCAGCTCAAACTGGCGGTCACAGCCGCCGTTGATGGACTTTATCAACCAGGTAGGCCCTGGGCTATTTGGCGATGCCTACGGCGTATTAAAGCCTGAGGCTGCCGTCTCGCAACTCGCGCCGCTGGAATTTATTGAATATGAGAAGAAAGCGAGAAAAGGCTATCACAAAGTTAGGGCCGCGTGGGTAGGTGAGCGCGTCCGCGATATTCTCGGCGACAGGACCCTGCGCATCACCGACAAACGCACCCAGAAACTGCGTGGTATTCAGGGCCGGGATATCGCTATCCTGTGCCAGACCCACCCGGTACTAGAGCAATATGCCCAGGTGCTGCGAGCGCAGGGCTTGCGCGTCAGGCTCGAAGAAAATGGGTGGATGGGATCCAGACCGGTGCAGCTGGCCTTCTATGCGCTGTCCTACGTGGTCAACCCCGGTGATCGTCACGCTGCCTTGTATATGGCGACCACGGAACTCGGCGAGCTGAGTCTGGAGGAGGGCATTCGACAGTTGGTAGAAGAGAGTAAAGTGACTGACCCTGTCCTGGAAAGGCTGGATGCCGTCAGGGGTGGTGATATTCGTAGCAACGTCTATACCCTGGTAGCGGCCACCCTGGGTGCGCTGTCATTCTACGATATCGTCGCCCGCTGGCCTGATGCTGTGCAGGCCCGTGCCAGCCTGTTGCGGCTGCAGTCGGAGGCGCAGGAATTTATGACCTCCAATCGCGAGGCCCGTGCAGCGGGTGGCTTCTACGGTGACGGCATAGCGAGCTTTCTCGCCTGGCTGTCTATCAAAGTGCAAGGTAAGGATAAGAACCGCAAACCTGCTCCCCGCGTGCAGGACGAAGACGCCATTGAACTCGTCACTTGGCATGCCGCCAAGGGGCGGGAGTGGCCCATCGTGGTGGTAGGCGCAATGGATCGCAAGATCGAGCCGCGACTGCCGACACTGGACCTGGGCTATAAGGATTTCTCGCAGCTTGAGCATTTGCTGGACAAAGCCACCCTGCAGTATTCACCCAGCTTCGCTGCGCCCGAGGCAACGGAGCGATTTGCGGCTGCACTGCAGCAAGCGGCGGAGGTCGAGGCGCGTCGCTTACTTTATGTTGCGATCACCCGGGCACGCGAGAAACTCATTCTAGAGTGGCCGAGCTATGCTGACGGCAAAGGTGTAACGCCCTGGAGCCTGCTGGCCCATGAATGCAAATTAACGCTGGAAGGTCGGCGACTCGCTGTTGCCGACGCGGAATTTGAAGTCGAAAATTTTCAAGGTGCAAACGAACTGCCTAGCGATCTAGAGATTGGCACCATCGCCGATGCATCTGGCCAGTCACCAGTAGGGCGCAGGGCAATAGAGCGCAGCGAAGACGATTATGCAACGACACCTGACACCGTGACGCCATCCACGCTTGAAATCAAAGTCGAAACGACAGGAAGCCTAGAGGTCATCCCGTTCGCTCCCGCTCTGAAGATTGGTAAAGACTTTGCGGGTACCGAGTTCGGTACGCGTGTGCACCGATTTTTCGAGCTCGGGGGTGCATCTGATACCTTGCGACACAGGCACGCCACAAGCGCCCTGGCCGATGGTCTGCCCAAGAAGTTGATTGATTCTATTGAGGCCAGGGTCGACTGCTTCGAGCAGTGGCTTCAGGATTATTTTTCTCCGAAGAGCATACTGCGAGAATTGCCTCTGTTATCGCTCACTGAGCAGGAATCTGTCATGAATGGCTTGATCGATTTGGTTGTTGAGACAAAGGACGGTTGCTGGATTGTGGATCACAAATCCGACCAGATTGACGACGCTGTCATTGCTTTTGGCAGTTATCAAGCGCAGCTGGGGGCTTATGCTGATGCCTTGTCTCGGTCTGGGAGGAATGTGCTGGGTACTGCGATTCATTGGATCAGGAAAGGTGAGGTAGTTTTGAAGACGCGCGAGGCGGCGTCAATAGATTAGTATCAAAAAGTCTTTGATATATATAAAAATTAAAAATAGTAAAACTAAAATATGCCCCCTCATATACCCCCGTAATTTGTTAGTACTTTGGTTCAATTTCGGATTCTCAGAATTCTGATGATAGCGAGAGGCGAATCTTATCATTGGTCAATTGGCATTTCGCCATGAACAGGTAGTAAAAATAACCGCGTAGTAAATTAATAATAAAATAATAATTGACATTTACTAAGAGATGGATTACATTATGGCCTATTGAGAAAGGAGGTACATCTTATGGCTAGGACAAGGCATATTGAGAAGCGAATGAATCAGCGTGGTATTAAGGGTTGCTTACTTGATGCTGTCGAGCAGTTTGGCGTATGGAATGGCGACAAGTTGATATTGAACCGAAAGGGAGCTTCGGCAGCGATTAATGAGCTGGACCGAATGCGCAAACACCTTATCGAAGTGGAAGGAAAGGGTGGTATCGCCCTCGTGCAAGCCAGCGGCGTGGACATAACCACATACGCCCTCGACAGCTATCGCCGTGGGAGCAAGCACTAGTGTTGACTGAGTCCGGGTACGCGCGCTCCCCCCTAAAAGCTTTTTATCAGCGGTTGGAAGAATTGGGCGAGCCTGACCCCCAGATACTGATGATTACTCTGTGCGGTGTCGCTTCGGCAGTGCGCCCCACACTCTTTTCCGAATGTATAGAAAGGAATACGGATGAGGCATGGGACTCTCTGACAAAAACACTTTGCCTGAGAGGGTTTGAAGAGACGACGGCGAATCGTTTTGCTTCTAATTTAAGGGCGCTTCCGCGAGGTTTATTACAAGACATTGCGGATCTCATCCCAGGCATTGTGACGCCTTCCCCTGATCTGGCCGAGGAGCTTTTAGAGGAGTTACATCGCCGCCGAAGGAATCGCGCTTCGTACTCAATACCTGGCGACTTGGCGCAAATAATTTGCCATATCGGTTTTGGATTTTATAACAACCCGACAACCGCTATCTGCCAGGGTGCAAATGCCGATATGTTGGCCATTCAGGCCGCGCAGTATGCTAAAACAACGTATTTTTTGTCCGGTGTCGGTTTGGGGGTGGCCTATAAGGATTGCCTTAAATACGCATCTGGCGATAACTATCGGATTGTTCATCAGCAAGTAGCGACTGACAGTTCTACCGATCGCGACGATTTTATTAGTGGTTTCTTGGCAGATTTCTGGGGTCATTCCCGCCCTTTGATAAGGAATGTCGATGGCGAGAAGATTCCTGGCTATTCAGAGTTGCGCTCAGAGGTACGCAACCTTCCCGATCTGCTGAAAAAGGTCGATGGGCGGGTCGTTGCGGTCGTGCCGGTATCCTGGCTACTCCGCACAGTTGGTGAAGACGCAATCTATAAAAAAGCCCTGATAAACAAGGGTCAAATAGAAGCTGTTGTCCAGCTTCCCGAAAGGTGCATCATGGGCACAGGTTTACCTTTCGCGCTGCTGGTGCTCAATACGGCGATGCGCAGCAACGAAATCAAGTTTATAGATGCTACGGGTGACAAGTACGCTCAGCGCTCGCGCCTCGGAGCTATAAAATTCACTGAAGACGGAAAGCGGGAGCTGCTGCGCCTAATTGACGGACGTAGTGAGTCCGACGATATGGTTCTTGTCGCTAGTGAGGACGCCTTACTAGATATGGGCTCATTGGACCCACTCAAACATGTTCGCTATGCCGCAGACTTTCTTGGTAAAGGGGGTTTATCAGAATTTGTGCCCCTTGAGGAAGTAGTAGATATCATCCAGTGCCAGGCAATACGGTCTATGGGTGATAAACCCAGCGCCTATGGCGATTACCTTAACGATACCCGTGAAGAAATAGAGCTGGGGCCATCCGATATTGATGCGTATGGCTTTCTGCGGGTTGGGAAGGAGGTGAAGCGATTAACTCCGGATCATGCTGCAGAAAAACGCGCTGAGCGTCAGCGGCTGAATCCTGGCGATATCGTGCTGGCTGTGAAGGGCCGTGTTGGTCTTAGCGCTTACGTGGATGAAGAGGTGGCTGGCTGCATAGGTAATCAGAGCTTCGTGATATTGCGTGTTAGGAATGGTCCAGAGGCAGTGGATAGTCGAGTCCTGCACCACTTTTTTCGGTCTGACCGTTTTCGCGAATTACTTGAGAGTAGGGTGAAAGGGTCTGCGGTACGAATAATGAAGATGGCGGATTTAAAACAACTCCCTATTCCTCGGCTGGATGGCGAACAATCAGCTCGAGTGGTTGAAAGCTGGGATCATGTCTACGAAAAGGTAATGCGGATCCGTGAAATAGAGCGTGTCATTTCACGCGAGCTGAATGAATTCTGGGATGGATAGGTCAATCAGACGGCATTAAAACGGTCAATTGCAAAGATTTTGTGTTCATTCGAAAACTGGAAGGCGGATCAATATTCCAGTTCTTTGATATTTTCCAGGAGAAACTATGAGCAAAATTGTAACCAGCGGAAAGCGCTACCAACACTTCCTTACCTCAGCTGAGTTTCCTTACTCAGAAGAGGAGCAAGCGTGCATCGAAAGTACTGTAAGCCAGTTAATAGATACGGAGACTCAAGGCTCTAAGCCGGGCATGCTACTTGGTATGATTCAGTCGGGGAAGACCAAGACATTCCTGGCAGCTACCGGGCTCGCATTCGACAATGGCTACGATATCGCGGTAGTGCTCACTAAAGGCACTAAAGCGCTGGCGAAACAAACCGAGCAGCGCATTCAGCGCGAGTTTAAACCTTTCTGTGAGTCGGACGACATTCTCGTTTTCGACATCATGAATATGCCCGACCATTTGAGTGGTTGGGAGTTGAAGCGCAAGCTGATCCTGGTGGTGAAGAAGCAAAAGGACAATCTGGAACGTCTCTTGAAGCTTTTCTCAACCAAGCACAAGTTACTGGCCGAAAAACGTGCACTGATCATCGACGATGAAGCGGATTACGCGAGTGTCGGCTACAAGCGACAAGAAGGTGAAATTGATGCCAATCTAACGGCCAAAAAGCTGGATAAGTTACGATCCAGTGTCAAACAAGCCTCCTTCCTGCAAGTGACAGCGACGCCATATTCCCTTTACCTACAGCCTGAGGGGATTAAGGTGAAAGGGATAGAGTTTCTGCCTGTTAGGCCGGCTTTCACCGCCCTAGTGCCGGTGCATGAAGCGTACATAGGCAGTGAGTATTATTTCGAAAGTGAGTTTGCAGATCTTCTGCATGTGCCACTGGCCGTTTCTGAACTCCTGGTATTGCGTAAGAGAGATGGTCGCCGCCTAAAGATAGACGAAGTTCTTACCACCGACGCCATAGCAGGCCTAAGGGCAGCTTTTTGTAACTTCTTAGTCGGCGGCGCGGTTCGACACTTGCAGGCTAAGGCGGACGATGGGCCGATATCTAAATATAGTTTTCTTGTGCATACGGAAGTTTCAAAGGGCGCTCATAGCTGGCAGGAAGAGTTAGTAAACGCCATCGCTGATCGATTAACTTCCCAAGCTAAAAAGAACAGTAAGTTATTCAAAGAACTCGTTGAAGCAGCTTACCAAGAGCTGAGCCCTGGCGTTGAAAAGAGCGGTTTTTACATGCCAGGTATTGACCAAATAATGCATAGGTGCCGCGAAGCACTGCTGGATGGCGAATTGTTGATTACTAGCATCAATTCAGACAAGCAAGTTGAGGCTCTTCTGGATGAAACAGGACAGCTCAAACTGAGGACTCCCTTCAACATCTTTATTGGCGGTCAAATTCTGGACCGGGGTATTACTATCGGGGGAATGATCGGCTTTTACTACGGCCGTCGGCCCAATAGATTTCAGCAAGATACGGTGCTCCAGCATTCCCGTATGTATGGCTATCGGTCAGAAAAAGATATGGCTGTGACTCGCTTTTATACTGAACCTAGCATCTATCAGGCCATGCAGCGCATGCATGAGAGCGACAAAGCATTGCGCGAGGCGATCGCAAAGAACCCGAAGCAGGAGGTCATCTTTATCCAGGGTGCATCCTCGGGCAATGTGGTGCCCTGTAGTCCGAATAAACTGCTGCTGTCCGAAACCACCACGCTGAAGCCATTCAAGCGCATTCTTCCGGTAGGCTTCCAGACGGACTATAAGACCTATACCAATAGAATTACCAAAAATATCGATGAATTGCTGGTTGAGGCTAGGCCGACGGGTGCGAGCGCAGAACCCTTCAAGATTAAGCGCACTCTTGCTCATGAAATCCTCAATGAAGCCGAACAGGCCATAAATATGGAGGCAGACGAAGGCTACACCTTTGATTGGGCCGGTATGCATGCGGCCATTGACTATATGGCCGGGCTATCTCCCAACCCTGAAGAAATCTGGTGTCTATGGTTGTCAGATAGGAATAACGCCAGGATGGCCGGTGTAGGCAGCCATACTCGCTATGTGGCTACCCCGGATACGGCCACTTCAGAAGGCGCAACTGCGAGAGCTGTTGCCAAGGATACCCCCATGTTGATGCTTTTCCGTCAAAACGGAGCTGAAGAGAAAGGTTGGATGGATGCGCCATTTTACTGGCCCTTGTTGGTTGCCCCTGGCAATATCCGTACGGCAATTTATGCAAATGAATCAATTGATTAACGCAAAATAGCGCAAAATATGACCAACAATCAGTCGAATGGATGCGAGACATGGCAAGATGCTGCCACGAGGCTATCGACCCGGCATACAAAATTGGGTTTGATAACCTCTGGTGACATAGATCAATTGGTCTTTTGTGCGCCGGGTGGCATCATCCAGGTGAATCGAGAATTAGCTGCTGCACTTATCAATCTGCCGCTGGCGAAGCGGCCCCGAAAGGCATCAGAGATTCTAGATGAGATGGTATCCGCCGTTGCCGCGCCTTTTGTGGTCTTGGATGGGCTGGAAATTTTGTTCGAGCCCTCTTTGGAGATTGACGTAGTACCGCTGCTTCAGCAACTAGCGCGTAGCCAGGTAGTATTTGCGCTGTGGCCCGGCGAACTATCAGGCTCGCAACTTAGCTACGCCCAGCTGGGCCATGTTGAGTACCAATCCTACAGACTCACAGGAACGGATGACATTGAGGTCATCCCTTACCAAAACTTTATCAAGGATAGCGCATGAAATACGGTGATTTAATCCAGTTCGACTCCATTGAGTCGATCGTTCAGCTGCGTTCCGCGAACAATACGGAAACTGCGGCGCAGCTGGTGAGCAGCTATGTCATTTCCGAGCAGATGGCAGAGCGCCTCGTGGAAGTCGTTATCCCACAGTTACAATTTCATGAGGATAAAGACAACAAAGGCTTAATGGTGGTGGGTAACTACGGTACCGGTAAGTCGCACTTGATGTCGGTATTGTCGGCGGTAGCCGAGCACCAAAACCTGGCTGAAAAAATCACCAATCCTGACGTGGCTGAGGCGGCGAGTGCCATTGCGGGGCAATTCAAGGTCATTCGCTCGGAGATCGGCGCTACTAAGATGTCCCTGCGCAATATTATCTGCGGTTTGCTCGAAGATGAGCTTGAAAAACTGGATATCAGTTTCAGTTTTCCTGCCGAAGACAAAATCACCAACCACAAAACTATATTCGAAGATTTAATGGCGACTTTCTCTGAACATTATCCTGATCAGGGCTTGTTGCTAGTGATTGATGAATTGTTAGATTACCTCCGCAGTCGAAACAATCAGGAAGTGGTACTGGATTTAGGTTTTTTGCGCGAAGTAGGGGAAATTTGCAAAGAGTCACGTTTTCGCTTTATTGCCGGCATTCAGGAAGCAATCTTCGACAGCCCGCGCTTCCAGTTTGTCTCTGAAAGCCTCAAGCGTGTCCATGCTCGCTTTGAGCAACTGTTTATTGCACGTGAAGATATCAAATTCGTTGTCGCTGAGCGCTTATTAAAGAAGGACATTGCCCAGGAAGCAAAAATCCGAGAATACCTCATGCCCTTCGGCAAGTTTTACAGCAACCTCAGTGAGCGGCTGGATGAATATGTGCGCCTATTTCCCGTGCATCCCGACTATATTGAAACCTTCGAGCAGGTCACCGCCGTTGAAAAGCGTGAAATCCTCAAGGGCTTGTCCCGCTCAATGGGCCAGTTGCTCGATCAAACGGTTCCTGAAGATTATCCAGGGCTGATCGCTTACGATAGTTACTGGGTAGAACTTAACAGAAACAAATCTAACAAAACCGACCCCAATATTGGCCCCGTCATGAAATGCTCCGATGTGTTGGTCGGCCGTATTGAGCAAGCATTTACCCGGCCAGCCTATAAGCCGATGGCATTACGGATTATCAATGCACTGTCTCTACACCGACTAACCGTAGGCGATATTCATGCACCGATGGGCGCTACAGCTAAAGAGTTGCGTGATGCACTGTGTCTCTATCAGCCCGGAGTAGAAGACCTGGGTGGTGACCCGGCAGAAGATCTACTCAGTTTGGTTGAAACCGTGATGCGGGAAATCCACAAAACCGTCAGCGGCCAGTTTATTTCCTTTAACGCGGATAATCGCCAGTATTTTATTGATCTGAAAAAGACCGATGATTTTGATGCCCTAATCGACTCTCGAGCTGAAACACTCAGTCCTGATGAATGCAATGTGGCCTACCACAAAGCCCTTATTCAATTACTCGAATGCTCTGACTTGCCCCAGTCCGAATACCCCAATCTGTGGGGTTTTGAAGCGCAGTGGTTAGAGCGCAAAGCCTACCGCGACGGATGGTTATTTTTTGGTACGCCTAACGAGCGGAGCACAGCTTACCCACCCAAAGATTTTTATCTCTATTTTGTGCAGCCCTTTGACACGCCCAAGTTCAAAGATGAGAAGCAGCAAGATGAAGTGCTTCTGCATCTAAAACATTACGATGATCAATTCGTCACCGTGCTCAAACGCTTCGCCGCCGCCTCGTCCTTGTCGGAAACGTCATCCGGCCAGGCTAAAAATACCTATCAAGACAAAGCCCGTGATGCTCACAGGGAAATGAGTGATTGGTTACGCACCAATGCCATGACGGCCTATGAGGTGTCCCACCAAGGTAAGCGAAAAACACTTAACGATTGGTTTAAAGGCCATAACCTGCGAGCAATCACAGGCACAGACCCCACTGAGCGTATTGATTTTCGTGAAATTACCCGGGCCGCCGCCAGTGTTTGCCTGGCGCCACGGTTTGAAGAACTGGCGCCGCAGTACCCCAGCTTCTCGCTACTGGTCAGCAAGGCCAACCGACCCGGTTATGCCCGCAATGCACTAGAGGCGATTGCCTCCAGCATGAGCAAAACCACCAAACAGGCCACTGCAGTCCTTGATGCCCTAGGATTGTTGGATGGCGATAAGCTCGCGCCACGCGCTTCTATGTATGCCAAACACATTCTCACTGCTTTGAGTGCTAAGCCTCAGGGGCAAGTACTTAACCGCGCCGAATTATTGGTCGAGAAAAACCAAGTCGATTACATGGCGCCAGACAGCTTTCGGCTGGAGGGTGAGTGGGTCATCGTATTGCTCGCTGCCCTGGTCTATAGCGGCGACGCCGTGTTGTCTATTACAGGCAATAAACTCGATGCCAGTAAGCTTGATGAGCTAGCCAAAACTGACGTCGACGATCTCTGTCACTTCAAACATATTGAAGCGCCTAAAGATTGGAATGTGTCAGGCCTGCAAGCGCTGTTTGAATTATTGGAATTACCGCCCGGCCAAGTGTTAGAGATCACCCAGGGCAAAGAAGATGTTATCGTTAAGCTGCAAACTCAGGTCAGTAGTCATGTTAACGAACTGGTCACGGTAATAGCCGCTATTCGCGAGCGCATTCCGTTCTGGGGCGGTCATGTATTAAGCCAGGCCGAGCTAGATCAATACCGTGATCAAATGTCCGGTAGCAAAGAGTTTCTAGAAAAACTACAACCCTATAATACCGCCGGTAAGTTAAAAAACTTCAAATTCTCCGCCGATGAGATTGTTGCCCAGCAAGGTGGCTTGGAGCGTTACCAAAAGCTCAAAGGCTTGGTTGAGCTAGTGGCGTCTTTAAGTGAACGCGCCAACTACTTGCAGCGTGCTGAAGCCATGCTGCCCATAGAGCATGAATGGCAAGCTAAGGTTAAAGAGGCGCAAAACAACCTGAATCATCAGCTAGGATCTAGTGAAACGAGGGAAAAGCCCAACTTCCGTCGAGAGGCTGAGAAAACCTTAGATGCGCTAAAGGTGGATTACATACATATCTATTCCGCCGCCTATAGCAAAGCACGGCTGACCCAGGAGGAAGACAAGCGCAAGCAGCGGCTGATGCAAGATGCTCGTCTTAACCAACTGCAGGCACTGAGCACCATCGATATACTACCCACCACCCAGTTAAGCGATTGGCGCAATCAATTGGCCGGCTTATTACCCCAGTTGGCGATCGATACTAAGCAACTTCAAGCTGATCCCAGTCCATTAAGTATCAATTTTCGTCCAGTCAGTGAAGATCTCACCATCAGCGCCAGCCAGCGGCTTACCAGCCTGGAGGAAAAGCTAGAACGCATAGCTAGCCAGTGGGTCAACTCTCTATTAGATTCGCTAGATGACCCAGTGACTAAGGCAAACATTGATATCCTCACTGATGCCGAAGCCAAAACGGCGATTGGTGAATTTGTTGCCAGTAAGGCATTGCCCGAGACTTTGGCCGCTAATGTGATTCAGGCTCTAAAGGAAATACTTACCGGCTTAACGCCTATCACCATTAGTGGCGAAGATATAACGGCCTTCCTGTTTAGCGAGGGGTCCTCGGCCAAAATAGGGGATTTGGAAGAGCGTTTTAAGGAGTTTCTCAGAGAGAAGTGCAAAGGACAGGCGTTGGATAAAGTGCGGATTGTTTTGAAATAGCGTTTAGCGAGCTTTACACATAGCTTCTGGTCTCTTTGGTTGTGACCAAGCATAAAAAAGTGACCAAGCTAATAGTGTTTAATCTTATCCATTACATAGTGGACAAGTCAGCCGACATTCCGCCGGCTTATCCAGTATACAAGTCGGTAGCTAAGTGCTGCCAAGTTAGTTAGGGGAGTATCTGTGAGTAATAAAACCATAACGCCAGGAGAGGGGTTTGATCTCGAAAACCCAAATCTATCAGCTGATAGTGATGGACCTGTGGAATGCTTAGGGAAGACCTTTGAGAATAATGATGTCCGCCGCGAGTATTACCTTGGGCTATTGGCGGAAAAACTAAAAGATCCAGAGTTTCATAAGATTGAAGGTTTTCCGATTGGTGAAGATGAAGATATTTTGAATTTGTCTGATCCACCTTATTACACTGCTTGCCCAAATCCGTTTATTGAAGAGTTTGTTGCTCACTTTGGTCGTCCTTATGACCCTGCAGAAGTGTATAAACGTGAGCCTTATGCGGCTGATGTGAGTGAGGGAAAGAGTGACGCTATTTACACAGCGCATAGCTATCATACCAAAGTGCCTCATAAGGCCATCATGCGTTATTTTCTTCATTACACAAATCCTGGTGAAATTGTTTTTGACGGATTTAGTGGTTCGGGTATGGTCGGTGTTGCAGCGCAGATGTGTGGTAGTGAGACAGAGGTCTCAAGCTTAGGTTACCTGGTTGATAAAGAAAGTGGGAATATAGTTGATGGGCAGGACATAGTTAGTAAGCTGGGCGCTCGTGTTGCAATTGTTTCGGAGCTGTCACCAGCAGCCAATAACATCGCCTACGGTAATAATTTTGCCATTAATGTGAATTTGTTGTCCCAGATTTCTTCTCAAATCTTAGCAGAGGTAAAAGACGAGTTTGACTGGATGTTTAAAACCTATGATCCAGAAACACAACAGCTGGTTGATGCTAAGTATTATGTTTGGAGCGAGGTTTTATCCTGTTCAAACTGTAGCGAGGCTATTGTTTTTGCTGACAACGCACTTTCAGATGATTATAAGAGTGTATCAGATGAATTTGAATGCAAGTCATGCGGCACTCTTCTTAATAAAAAGAAGCTTGATGTCGTATATGAGCAGTTAGTGGACGAATATTCCGGCGATTTGGTTCGGCGACCGAAAAGAGTTGTGTCTTTGGTCTGCTTCTCAAGAAAGAGAAAAAATATATTTAAAAGTCCAGATCAGTATGACTTAGAAATTATTGAAAAAGCCGCTTTAATGTCGTCGCCCGTCGATTTTCCAAGCAATAAAATACCCGATATGCAGATGATGCGCGTAGGTCGAATGAAGCCTTCGAAAGTTTCCCAAATGAATCACTTTTACTGCAAAAAGACAATGCATGTCCTAAGTTCTTTGTGGAATAAATGTAACAATGTTGATGACTTTAGGATGAAGGAGATTCTTTGTTATTGGTTGGACTCTCACTTTGTAAACCTTTCGTTGCGAAATAGATTCAGGCCTGGGGTTTCATTCCCATACAATCCGATGTCAGGGGTTTTCTATATGCCTATGATGTGTTCAGAGGCCAATCCATTTGTTGCTTACAAGAACAAAATGGACCGTATATTGAAGGCCTTTTCTTCTATAGAAAGGAAGGACGGGAATGTTTTGATAGGCTGCACGTCCGCAACAGATACAGGCATACCTGATTCAATAGTTGATTATATATTTACTGATCCTCCGTTTGGTGAAAATATTTATTATTCCGATCTGAATTATTTTACGGAATGTTGGCGTAAGATTTTTACTAACTCGGGCCCTGAGGCAATTATTGATAGAGTAAAGGGCAAGTCGATATTAAGCTACATGGCCCTCATGGAGCAGAGTTTTAGAGAGTACTATCGCGTATTAAAGCCAGGTCGATGGATAACTGTAGAGTTTTCCAATACTAAATCAGCTGTGTGGAATGGCATTCAAACGACATTAAGTAATGCTGGGTTTGTTGTTGCGAATGTCTCAGCGTTAGACAAACAGCTTAATTCATTTCAAGCGGTAAACTCTAAAACTGCGGTAAAGCAGGACCTGGTGATATCTGCCTATAAGCCAGACAGCGGTTTTGAGCAAAGATTCTCTCAAGAGAATGATGCTGACGGTGTGTGGGATTTTGTTAGGACGCATTTAGCATACCTGCCAGTTTTTAAGAAACAGGATGGTATTATGATCGCGGTTTCGGAAAGAGATCCGAGAATTCTTTTTGATCAAGTGGTCTCATACTTTGTACGAAAAATTCGCGATGTTCCTGTCTCCAGTAAAGAGTTTCAAGATGGTTTGTATGAGCGGTTTGATGAAAGAGATGGGATGCTGTTTTTGCCAGAGCAGGTTGCTGAGTATGATAGGGCGAGAATTAGTAGTAAACAATTGAAACAATTGTCTATTTTTGTCGATGACGAGGCTTCTGCTATAGAATGGTTACGCCAATTGCTAAATGAGAAACCCCAGTCCTATCAAGATATTCATCCTAGGTTTATTAATGAACTTGGAGGTTGGAAAAAGGCAGAAGAGCAGCTTGAGCTCTCTGCTTTACTAGAGCAGAGTTATATCAAGTACGATGGCGTGGGTCCACTGCCACCACAAATACACAGTTACTTATCCACTAACTTCAAAGAATTTCGAAACCTTAAAAAGGACGATGCCCAGCTAATAAAAAAGGCCAAAGACCGCTGGTATGTTCCGAATCCTGAGCGTGAAGAAGATCTCCAAAAACTCCGTGAAAGGTCCTTGTTGAGAGAGTTCGGCGATTACAAGACACACAGTGGTAAAAAACTTAGAAAAGTACGTATGGAGGCCGTCCGTTGTGGCTTTAAGAAAGCTTGGCAAGATCGAGATTACGCCACCATTATCAGCGTCGCTGAAAAAATACCACAGAGTTTATTGCAAGAAGATCAGAAATTGCTGATGTGGTACGACCAAGCCCAAACCCGCGCCAGCGATGAAAGCTTGTTCTAGTGTCGGAAACTATCTCCGTAGGCGATTGGTTATGGTCACAAAGCCATAGCCAACCCGCCCGTGTTGTTGAAGTCAGCAAGCTCTGGGGTAGTGGCTTTGTACGTATCTGGTTAAGCGAATCGGATGTGGTGGTCAAAACCTCCGCGGACGAACTACAACCATTTAATCATCAGGGTTTGATGGGCGCCCATAAAATCATTTGGCTGGCTTGTGGCGCTCGAATAGCTGCCAGCCAATATGAAGATCTGTTGCTGGCCCCGATAGGCAGCGCGGTTATCCCCTTACCCCATCAGCTTAAGGCGCTGAATAAAGCTGTTAGTAGCAAGCAAATACGCTATTTACTGGCCGATGAGGTGGGCTTGGGTAAAACCATTGAAGCGGGTCTAATTATCCGTGAGCTAAAATTGCGTGGTTTGGTGAAACGAGTTCTGGTGGTGGCCCCGAAAGGCTTACTCAAACAGTGGGTCAGTGAAATGCGCACACACTTCGCCGAACAGTTTACCTTGCTGTTGCCCGGTGAGTTTGGTGACAACCGCGAGCAAAGCCCCTGGCAGCGTCACAACCAAGTGATTTGCCCGATGGATTCGATCAAGCCAATGGAGAAACGTCGCGGCTGGAGTATGGAGCGTGTCGCTGAGTACAACCGCAAACGCTTTGACGATGTGATCAGCGCCGGTTGGGATTTGATCGTGGTGGATGAAGCGCACCGCTTACAGGGTTCTACCGAACAAGTGGCGCGTTATAAGCTGGGGCAGGGCTTAGCCGATGCAGCGCCGTATCTGTTGCTGCTCTCGGCCACACCGCACCAGGGTAAGAGTGATGGCTTTCATCGGCTGGTGAATTTATTGGATTCCCATGCTTTCCCTGATGAAGCCAGCGTCACCCAGCAGCGGGTTCAGCCTTTTGTTATTCGCACTGAAAAAACCCAAACCATCGACGGTGAAGGTAAGCCTTTATTTAGGCCGCGGCGTACCCAGTTAGTCACCGTAGACTGGCAAGCTAAGCATGCCGCACAGCAGCAGCTTTATGAGTCGGTAACCGATTATGTACGCGAGGGTTATAACCAAGCCAAAGTCAGCAAGCAAAATGCCGTCGGTTTTTTAATGATTCTGATGCAGCGCTTGGTGACGTCTAGCCCGGCGGCTATTCGCGCTACCTTAGCCAGGCGTTTGGATGTACTCAATAAACCCAGCCAGGTGGCCAATTTATCGTTACTGTCTGAAGAAGAATGGGAAGACTTGGACGGCCAGCAGCAAGTAGACGAGCTACTCAATACGCGGGTGAAAGCCTTAACTAACGAAAAAGCCGAAGTGCAGCATTTATTAACCATTGCTGAGCAGTGTGTAGCCCAGCGCATTGATGCCAAAGCCGATGCGCTGATGGAATGGATTACTCGCCTGCAACAGGAGGAAAATGATCCTGAGCTAAAAGTATTGGTCTTTACTGAGTTTGTACCCACCCAACAAATGCTGGCGCAGTATTTCGAAGATCGCGGTTTTTCAGTGGTGCTGTTAAATGGTTCGCTGAGTTTGGATCAGCGCCGCGATGTACAAGAAGCCTTCGCCGCTGATACCCGGGTGTTGATCTCAACCGATGCCGGTGGTGAAGGTTTGAATCTACAGTTTTGTCATGTGGTCATTAATTACGATATCCCCTGGAACCCGATGCGTCTCGAACAGCGTATAGGCCGTGTTGATCGGATTGGTCAGCCGCATGTTGTCCGGGCATTAAATTTTGTTTTTGGTGGCACAGTAGAACACAGAGTAAGGGATGTGTTGGAAGAAAAGCTTGCCGTTATTTTCGAAGAGTTTGGCGTCGACAAAACCTCTGACGTGTTGGATAACGCCCAGGCGGGGCAGTTATTTGATGAGCTGTATACCGGTGCACTGCAACACCCTGAAATGATCGATGAAGAAATCGCCAAAGCCTTAGCGGCGGTGCGACAGGTAGCGGAAGAAGGACGGGCGAGTAAAGCGCTATTGAGCGATAACGAAACCCTAGACCACACCCAGGCACAGCAACTAGCCGGGCACCCCTTGCCCTATTGGGTGGAACGCATGACATGTGCCTACTTACAGGATCGCGCTGAGCAGGGTGATGATGTGGTGGTCAGCCAATTACCTGACCAGCAATGGCGTATGGTTTGGCCCAATGGTGAGCGTTGGGAGCAAGCGGTATTCCAGCATGCCCAAGCGCTGAAGCATCCCGCCAGTTTTCATGCCACGCTGGAAGAGCCGAATATTAGGCAGTTATTCGAAAACCTGCCTTACTGGGCGCCGGGGCAAACGGTCGCCCAATGTGTGTTGCCCAGTTTGCCGTCCAGCGTTGATGGTTTGTGGAGTTTATGGCAAATCAGCCTGACTTCAGCGGGCAGCACTGAGCAACGTTACTTGCCTATCTTTCAAAGCGAAGGTAAGTGCTTCGCGACTACCGCCACGCGTATCTGGGAAGTCTTATTGTCCGAAGGGGTAGAGGATTTAGAGTCGCGCTATGATTCCACTGAACTGTTTAGTTTGGCGAGAGAAGGCGCCGAGCAGCAAGGTGGCGCTACTTTCGAGCAATTGCAACTGGACTATCGCCATCAATTACGCGAATCCGCCGACAAAGCGGATTATGCTTTTTCCGCTCGGCGTCGAGCGATTGAACGTATTGGTTTAGCTGAAGTGCGGCAATACCGTGCTGTGCGTTTGGAAGAAGAGCGCAGTCGTTGGCAGCATCAACATCAACTCGCTCAACAGGTAGCGCCAGAGCTGCGAGCCGTTTTACTTCTCTACGTACAAGGAGGCGGCCGCTAATGGATGGGTTACTAGCGAAAGTACTCGAGCCCTTCCATGAGGGTGGTGGTCAGGTTTGGTTAGTCTCCGACCCCGATCGGTTACTAGCGGAAGATTCTATTCAATTGGCGTTAAGCGAACGGGCTATTGATGTTATTACCTACGATGACCCTATAGCCTTTCGTTATGACTTCAGTAGCCAAAGGCAAACCGCGCCGACCAGTGTGATGATCGTCGTTAATACCGATGCTCAGGCATTGGAGGACTTGCCCTGGGATTTATTGCAGCGTGGGCAGCGAGTGCCGCTAGATGCCGCGAGCTTGTTTCCTGAAATTGATACACGAGTACTTGATGTATTAACCCGAGAAGATTTGCCTCTGTTATATCGCGCCATTGAACAGTATCAACCTGAACGTATGAGTTTTGTCGGTAGCCAAGATTTTGTGCTCCGTCATGTGTATAAAAGCGCGCCGGAAATCATTCAATCGCAGTCTGATTTGCTACTGCTACTGCTGCGTAAACATTATCGAGGCGTTATCTTCCCTGAGCTGTTAGATGAGCGATTGGCGAAACTGCTGTGTTTGGCATTTCCTGATTTGGCGTGGCCACTACAAGAGTGCGTCCTAAACCAGGCCGCTTTCTTGGCATTTTTACAGCGAGAGTGGGTAAAGTTTATCGCCGCCCTAGATGAGCCGGGTGACGGCATAGCCGCTATCTGCCAGCAGTGGTGGCAAGAGCGAAGTTTGTTGCCCTTCGATCACCCCGATATTCACGTGTATATCGACAATTTTTTTGCCGAAGGGCTACTGACGCCCATTGACTGCAAGCACCCGGAAAACTTCCATAATTCCTGGTTGTTGATTGGTTTAAATACCGACCCGCAACAGCACCTAGCGCGGCGTATGGAGCAGATGCAGCGTTTATGTCGTGATGAAATGCCAGAGGAAGACACTAATCACCAACAGTGGCAGACCTATGCCCGGCAATGGGGTGAGTTACGGCACCTGGCCTATGGTAATGAATGGGATAGCGCAGTTCATCAAGCGATTAGAGAGCTAGAGCAAACACTAGACCAGCGCTTTTCCGCCTGGATGTTACAGCGCTTTGGCAGTCTCCATAATCAACCTGGACGACTGCCGACCATGGTCCATATGGTGCCGCGGTTTATGGCCCGGCGATTAGAGCAAGCCGGGACTAAGCGTATTGCCCTATTAGTGATGGACGGTATGGCCTATGACCAATGGCTGGCATTAAAAAGCCAATTACCTGAGGGCTGCGACGTCACCGAGTCAGCCAGTTTTGCCTGGGTGCCAACCATTACGTCAGTCTCACGCCAGGCGATATTCGCCGGTAAAACACCTCGGCATTTTGCTGGCAGTATTCAAACCACTAATAAAGAACAGTCACTGTGGAAAATCTACTGGCAAGATCAGGGTTTTAGTCCTTCTGCGGTTTATTATCAGCGCGCTATTGCTGACGGCGACCTTGAGCAGGTATTAGAGTCGTTGGGCGATAGACGACTACAGGTAGCGGGGCTTGTGTGTAATGCTGTCGACGACCGAATGCACGGTGCCCTAGATGGGTTGAGCGGTTTACACGCGCAGTTACAGCATTGGGCGAAAGACGGTTTTCTCAACAAGCTCATCAGCGGCTTAATTCAGTTGGATTATGAAGTGGTCATTACCGCTGACCATGGTAATACTGAAGCTGAAGGGCAGGGTAAGCCTTCTGAAGGTGTGTTGTCTAAAGAGAGACATGAAAGAGCCCGTATCTATACCGATGAGATATTGAGAGACGATGCACTCAGTAAATTCGAGGGAATAAGCTGGCCAGTGAATTTCGGCTTGCCAGAGAATTATCTCCCCGTATTGGCCAATGGTCGATCAGCGTTTGTAAAACAAAGCGAAAAAAATGTAGGGCACGGTGGCATATCCATAGAAGAAGTTATCGTGCCTTTTGTACATATCGTATCGAGTAAGCAATGAGTAGTTTGAGTAACAAGAAAGTCACCATCGGTTTTGATCGGTTTATCGAAAGGCAATGGATAGACCAAATGGCTAAATGGGTTGTCCAGGGGAAAGATCGCGATGAATTACATGCACTTACCGATGATTACCTATCGCCCTATATCAAAGGCGAAACCTCATTAAGAAAAACAAAAAACGTACTGTTTGGCTGCTGGGTCAATGAAACTCAAGAGAATAGGAAGTACAAGCAGCAAGCCATCGAGCTATGGAAGCAAGTAAAACCCGAAGAACGCCTCATTATTCACTGGGGCTTAGCCATGGCCAGTTATCCCTATTTCGCCTCTGTGACCAGGCAGATTGGCCGCTTAAATCGATTGCAGGGTGATATCCACAGCAAAGAGCTACAAAAGCGCGTCGTCGAGATACATGGCGATACAGAGAGCGTCAGAAGAGCCGCCTCACGGTTACTGCAAAGCCTGACTCAGTGGGGCGTGTTGGAGCAATTAAGTACCAGTACCTTTCACGTTAAAAGCGGGTTGGTTTCAATGGATAGAAAACTGCTGAGCTGGCTGGCGGTGAGCCCGTTGTTATGCAGCGATCGTGCAAGGCTAGATGTAGCAGAAATTTATTCCGATCCCGCTTTCTTCCCCTTTATTATCGATAATCAATTAATGAAGCCTGAAACGAATGAGATAGTAAAGGTGGTGCATCAAGGGATGAGTGAAACCGTGATTGCCATAAATAGCGCAGTACAATAAGGACATAGTGAGTCCAAAACCGCAGAATTGTCTATGGTGGCAACATTGGTGTTGTATCTGAGGGTATATCTACAATTAGAGCGTTATAATTCGATTATGACAGGGAGGGTCGAATGAAGTTCATCCATGCCGCTGACATACATCTGGATAGCCCGCTCAAGGGTCTTGAGCGCTACGAAGGTGCTCCTGTTGAAGAAATCCGCAGTGCGACACGGCGTGCATTTGACAACCTGGTCACGCTAGCGATTGAGGAGGCAGCTGAGGTGGTTCTGCTTGCCGGAGATCTCTATGACGGCGACTGGAAGGATTATAATACGGGGCTCTATTTCGTCGATCGAATGCGGCGATTGGAAGCTGCCGGGATACACGTATTCATCGTAGCGGGTAATCATGACGCGGCCAGTCAGATTACCAGGCAGCTACGCCTGCCAGATAATGTAAAGTTGTTTTCAACCAGTAAGCCAGAGACCGTCGAAATTGAGATTGGAGGGCTGGAGCTTGCGGTTCACGGGCAGGGCTTCGCAAAACGAGAAGTGACAGCCGATCTCTCGAGCGCTTACCCACCAGCGGTGCCCAACAGATTTAATATTGGTCTTCTTCACACCTGTCTTGATGGTAAACCAGGCCATGAACCCTATGCACCTTGCTCGGTCGATGGCCTGCGGTCAAAAGGATACCAATACTGGGCACTGGGACACATACACAACCGCGAAATCGTCAGTGAGGAGCCCTGGATCGTTTTTCCTGGCAATATTCAGGGACGACATGCCCGAGAGACAGGAAGAAAGGGTTGTAGCGTTGTCACGGTAGAAAACTCTGAAATCATCAGCGTGGAACATCGTGATCTGGATGTCATGCGCTGGGCCAGAGCCGAGATAGACATTAGCGGTATTGAGAGCGTTGACGAGGTTTATGAACGGGTTAGAGAGGTATTACAAAACGTTCTGGATGAGGCAGATGGTCGTCTCGTCGCTTCCCGCCTTATCCTTGAAGGCAGCTCACCGGTACATTCGGAGTTGCATATTGACAGCGAGCGCTGGATTCAGGAGTACCGGGCGCTTGCTTCTGATATGGGCGGCGGTGGTATGTGGCTGGAGAAAGTCCTGCTGGATACCCGGCAAGTCATAAACCGGGAAGAGTTACTGGAGCGTGATGATGCGCTCGGGGGCCTGCTACGCACGATAAAAAAATTCGAAGCTGGTGACGCCGGTCTCGACGATCTTGCGCTGGAAATAGCCCCTTTGCGGCAGAAATTGCCGTCAGAAATCCTCGTAGGGGATGAAGGATATGACCCAACAAGTCCTGAGTATCTCATTGAGATGATGGAGGATATTAAAGAGCTTCTCATCGACCGACTGGTCATGACGGCTGAGAAACAATGAATATCCAGGAACTTAACTTTTTGGCTTTCGGGCCCTTCAGCGACCGAAAGCTGGACTTTTCCAGCGGTAAAGTTGGGTTTCATATCGTTTATGGCCCCAATGAAGCGGGCAAAAGCTCTGCATTACGTGGACTTAAAGCACTTCTGTATGGAATCCCAGGGAACACAAATGACAATTTCCTGCATGCCAATAAAGATTTACGCATTGCGGGCAGGCTTTGCGACGACAGTGGCAAGATTCTTGAAATTGTACGTAGAAAGGGAAACAAAAATACATTGCTGACTTCAGCAGGGGAGCCGCTGGATGATGCCGTCCTGTCACACATGATGCAGGGTATTAATGCTGAAATATTTGACACACTGTTTGGAATTGGTCACGAGGCCCTTGTATTGGGTGGGCGGGAGATACTTGAGCAAAAAGGCGAGGTAGGACAAGCACTTTTTTCTGCGTCTATTGGTAGCGCGTCACTGCACCACGTACTCGAATCACTCGAGGAAGAGGCCTTGACCCTGTTCCGACCAGCGGGTTCAAGGCAGGAAATCAACGCGCATATCAAGGAATATTCGGACATTCAGAAGGAGATCAGGGCGATCTCACTGTCTTCAAGAGATTGGATAGAAAAGCATGAGGCTATGCAAACGACCAGCTCTGAGCTTGACACTCTTCAAGCGGAGCTCGGTACCTGTAAGGCAAAACGAAATCGATTACAACGCGTTAAGCGCGCGCTGCCAAAATTTGCGCAGCGAAGAGAATTATTGGAGCAGATCGAATTGCTGGGCGCAGTTGTCCTCTTGCCCGAAGGTTTTGAGGAACGTCGGAAAGACGTTGTGTCGAAGTTAGATAAAGCTAATACGACGGCTCAGACAGAGAGTACAAATATCGAAGGGTTGAGCAAGAGTTTAAGGGAGTTGAGTGTAAATTTTCCATTGCTTGAAGCAGAAGAGCGTATAGAAGATATGCACTCTCGGCTTGGTGGCCATATAAAGGCCATGAGAGATCGACCAGGGCTGGATGCGAAACTAAATCAGCAGCACGAAGACGCCAGCAGCCTGATTATTCGAGTAAATTCCAATCTCACATTGGAGCAGTCGGAGACTCTGCGTCCCGTCCTGAAGAGGCGCCCCAGGATCACTGAACTGGGTAATGACAGAAAGTCAAAA
>TARA_R110002072_G_scaffold192855_2_pt1 | contig 24415 bp, 22 predicted proteins | sample TARA_R110002072 | Tara Oceans TARA_R110002072 (sample SAMEA4397118) | marine metagenome | biome: Polar Biome; feature: [SRF] surface water layer (ENVO:00010504); material: water (ENVO:00002006), including particulate matter (ENVO:01000060) such as... | depth 5 m | reverse complement strand
AGCGAGGTCGAGCGCAGGAACTTGCCGAAGGGCAGCAGGCGCTCGCTGTCTGGCAGCGGCTGGCCGTCGGGTCCGATGGCATCGCGCATGGTGCGGAATTTCAGCATGTTGAACGGCTTGCCATGCAGGCCCGGACGTTGCTGGCGGAACAGGATCGGGCGACCGATCCTGATCCAGACCATCAGCGCCAAGCCGATCAGCAACGGAGACAGGACGACAACGGCAACGAGTGAGAAAAAGAAGTCGAGAAAGCGCTTCTGAAGACGTTTCATGGCTATGTCACGCGGGAAAATGGCACCGTCACGGTGGCCTCAGGAATTGTTTCACCTTCTGCCCGATATTGCCCCGGACCGCAACCGGAAGTGCCCGGTGCGGACCATCACGTTCTCATGCCGGAGGCCCCATGAACCCGTTCCACTCGCGCACGCCGACACTCTCTGGTCCCGCCACCGATGCGCTTCCGGTCACGCCCGATGACGGTGCCGATCTGACGCATGTCGCCATCGCGCTCTATGTCGAGACCGGCGGCACGCTGGTGATCGACACCGTCGCGGGGGAAACCCGCACACTGACCGCCCCCGATTTCACGATATTGCCGGTCGGAACGCGTCGCGTGCGTGCGACCGGCACCACCGCTTCGGGAATTCATGCGCTGGTGCTGGCATGAAGGTCGTCACCGACCTGTCCGTGACAAGCCGACCATTTCGACCGCCCGCCGGCAGTCAGGCCGCGCTTGGCGTGACGTTCGACGCGCTCGGCCTGCATTTCGATCCGGCCCGGACAGACACGCTCTTTCAGGACGCCGAAGGCACCGTGCCGGTCACCGGCGACGGGCAACCCGTCGGCCGGATACTCGACCTGTCTGGCCACGGGCTGGATGCCCAGCAATCGATCAGTTCGGCGCGTCCTCTGTGGCGGACGGACGGACAAGTGTGCTGGCTGGAATTCGATGGCGCGGATGACTTCCTGCAGGTTCCCCTGGTCCCGTTCGCGGTGACGTCGACGATCAGCTGTGCGCTGGCCGCAAGCAAGGAGGCGGGAAAATATAACGGCCCGTTACTGGAACTGACGGGATCCCTGGCGACTGCCGGGGCGTTTTCGGTGATCGGCAATTCGGGATCGCTGGCCAACTGGGGTCTGCACGCCACGATGAGTTCTGTGACCACCTTTCGCGTGCCGACCCCGGACTATGCCGCGACGTCGGTCCTGCAGGCGCGCTGGGACATGACGACATCACAAACGCAACTGAACCAGCAATTGAGCGCGCGTCTGGATGGCGTCGATCAGCCGGTCGCCGGCAGCGGAACCGACGCCGGCAGTTTCGCCACGGCCCCGCTGTTCATCGGTCGACGCAACGGCACATCGTTGCCCTGGGCTGGTCGGCTCTATGGCGTGGCAATCATCGGCCGCGCTTTGAGCGGGGCCGAACTGCAAAGCGCCGAAACCTTCCTCGCCTCGCTGTCCGGAGTATCCCTGCCATGATCCGCACCACGCTCATCTGCCCCGAACCCTTGATCGCGGACGCCAATGCGCTGGCGTCTGCGCTGGGTGACAGTCCCAGCGACGCACAGAGCTTCGGCGAGGCGATCTGGGTTGATGGAGGCGGACGCCGGTTCGCGGTCGCCTCGCTGGTCTCGGCGCGCCTGCCTGGTGGTCTTCTTGCCCCGTTGGCTGAACCGGGCTGGACGGTCGACATGGCCGCGGCCGCGCGCGCCCAAGCCGCCGTCACGATCATGGACCCCGCCGACAGTCCGGGCGATCCTGAACGGTTGCGGGTGCTCAGCGGGATGTCGGTCTCCGAGGCGCTGGGGCATGCGACGCTGGCCATGGACCAGACCTTGTTCGGCTGATCGTTTCGCAGCAGGCACGCCGCCATGGTATCAGAGCCCCATTGCCTGGCGCATCGCTGCGTTCACCATGTGCACGTCATACCTTCGGGCGGCATACGCATGAGAGGCTGCCCCGAACCGGGCCGTGCGCTCTGGATCAGAGGCAAGTTCCTCCATCGCCATGGCCAGCGCCGCCGCGTCACGAGGCGGAATCAGTATCCCGGTTTCGCCGTCGATCACGGTCTCGCGGCACCCTGGCGCATCGGTGGTGATGATCGCGCGGCCCATTGCCATCCCTTCGAGAACGGTGCGCGGCGTGCCTTCGCGGTAGTAGCTGGGCAGCACGACGACATGCGCCGCAGCGATCGCGGGGCGCACATCGTCCAGGCGGCCATGCCAGATCAGACGCCCGTCATCATGCCAGGCCTGGGCTTCGGCCTCGGTGATACTGTCCGCATTCGCATCGGGCCCCCCGACCAAATGCACGACTGCCTCGCTTCCGCGTGCGCGCAAAGCCTGCGCTGCGGCGGCATACTCGCGCACGCCCTTGTCGCCCAGCAACCGCGCGATCATCACGAAGGAACAAGGACCGTCAGGCAGCGGAGCCACGGAAAACCGCGCCAGATCGACGCCCGAGCCATTCACGACCACCGGGGTCAGATGGGCCGGGATCAGACCCCGGTCCCGAAACTCGGCAGCGTCATCAGGGTTTTGAAAGATCACCCCTGACGCACCCTTGAGCGAGGTCCGGTAGAGCCCATTCGCCAGGGCCTGGATCACGGCGCGCTTGCCCTTGGCCTTGCCGGTGAACGCATAGCCCAGCCCTGTGATCAGGGCATAGAACCGAGGAACGCGGGCGAGCCGCGCCGCCAGCCCGCCCCAGATCACCGGTTTGATCGTATAACCCAGCACCGTATGTGGGCGCAGCGCGCGCATCAGCCGTCTCAATGCGAACAGGCTGCGCAGATCGGCGACAGGGTTCAATCCGGCACGCTGCAGGGCGATTCCATGCGGGCGAACCCCCATCTCTTGCAGCCGCGCCCGAAGATCCGCGTTCTCGTCCAGGCCGGGGGCTGCGGCATGCACGTCATGCCCCGCCGCGACCAGCGACTCCAACAAGGCACCGCGGAAATTGATCAGCGACTCGGCCAGCCCGGCAATGACAAGAACCCGGCGTGGGGTCATAGCCGAATATCCGACTCGCCTGCTTCCAGAACATATTTCAGGTCATAAAGCACATGCGCCTCGGGCTTGCCGAAGGCCCGCAGCCCCGCCGCCCCAAGGTCGCGAAACTGCTGGTGCGACACGGCGATGACGATTGCATCATAAGCGCCGGGCTGCGGGTCCGCGACGGGACGGATTCCGAATTCGTGCACCGCCTCTTCGGGATCGACCCAGGGATCATGCACATCGACCTCGGCGCCGAAATCCTGCAGTTCGGCCACCACGTCGACGACGCGCGTATTGCGCAGATCGGGGCAGTTTTCCTTGAAGGTCAGGCCCAGAACCAGAATCCGGGCACCGTTCACATGGACCCGCCGACGTCCCAGCTCCTTGGCCAACTGGCCCGACACATAAGCGCCCATCCCGTCATTCAGCCGCCGCCCTGCCAGGATGATCTGCGGATGATACCCGATCATTTCGGCCTTGTGGGTCAGGTAATAGGGGTCCACGCCGATGCAGTGCCCGCCAACCAGACCCGGGCGAAACGGCAGGAAATTCCACTTGGTTCCCGCAGCCTGAAGCACCGCCTCGGTATCGATGTTCATCTTGTTGAAGATGATCGCCAACTCGTTGATCAGCGCGATGTTCAGGTCGCGCTGGGTGTTCTCGATCACCTTGGCGGCCTCGGCGACGCGGATCGACGGCGCCTTATGCGTGCCCGCCGTGACGATCGACGCATAGAGCGCATCGACGGTCTCGGCGGTTTGGGGGGTCGACCCTGCCGTGACCTTGGTGATGGTCGTCAGCCGGTGCGACTTGTCGCCCGGATTGATGCGTTCGGGGCTGTAGCCGACGAAGAAATCGGTGTTGAAGGTCAGGCCCGAGACACGTTCGAGAACCGGCACGCAGTCTTCTTCGGTGGCCCCCGGATAGACGGTGGATTCGTAAATCACGATATCGCCGCGCTTGAGCACCTTGCCCACGGTCTCGGACGCACGCAGCAGCGGGGTCAGGTCGGGGCGGCGACTGGCGTCGATGGGCGTCGGCACGGTGACGACAAACATGGTGCAGCTGCGCAGGTCTTCGATGTTGCTGGAAAACGACAAATGCGCCGCCGAGGCGAGCTCTGCCGCGTCGACCTCAAGCGTCGAATCCTTGCCCGCTTTCAGCTCGGCGATCCGACCCGTGTTGATGTCGAAGCCGACAACAGACCGCGCCTTGCCGAACTCGACCGCCAGCGGCAGCCCGACGTAACCAAGGCCGATAACGGCCAGCTTCTCGTTCGATTCAGTCATGATTTTCCCCGAAGGTTCGGATTAATGAGTCAAGCAATGCTTTGCCGAAAAAGTCCTTGGCGGATGCGCGTCACCCCTTGCGCCACACCACCCGGTTCACGAAGTCGGTATAGCTGTGGATGATCCGCAGCACCTTTTCCGAGACGTTGTCGGCGGCATAGTCGTGAACCAGATGCAGCGCGCGGTCTGCGCCGCGCGGTTGGCTGGCGAGGATGTCCAGGCCTTGCAGCACCCGCTCGGGGTTCATGCCGGTCATCATCACCGCGCCTTCCTCCATACCCTCGGGGCGTTCGTGGGTGTCGCGGATGTTCAGCGCCGGGAAGTTCAGGATCGAGCTTTCCTCGGTGATGGTGCCGCTGTCCGACAGCACGGCGCGGGCGTTCATCTGCAAGGCGTTGTAGTCGGAGAACCCGAAGGGCTTCATCTGCTGCACGCGCGGGTCCAGTTTCGCGCCGGTGGACGCGATCTTGTTGCGGGTACGCGGATGGGTAGACAGGATCACCGGCAGGTCGAACCGCTCGGGCAGCATGTTGAGAATGGCCACCAGCCCTTCGAACTGTTTCGGGTCTTCGATGTTCTCCTCGCGATGCGCGCTGACCACGAAATACCCATGCTTTTCAAGCCCCAAACGCGCGTGCACATCCGAGGTTTCGATGCGGTCGGCATAGGCCGAAAGCACCTCGCGCATCGGGCTGCCGGTGACGATGACGCGTTGCGGATCCAGCCCCTCGCGCAGCAGGTATTCGCGGGCGATCTGGCTGTAGGTCAGGTTGATATCCGCCGTGTGATCGACAATCCGGCGGTTGATTTCCTCGGGCACGCGCATGTCGAAGCAGCGGTTCCCGGCCTCCATGTGAAAGGTCGGGATTTTCAACCGCTTGGCGCTGATGACGGCCAGGCAGGAGTTGGTGTCACCCAGCACCAGCACCGCGTCGGGGCGGTGCTCGGCCAGAACCTTGGCAGATTTCGCGATCACGTTGCCGATGGTCTCGGCGGCCGTTTCGCCGGCAGCCTCAAGGAAAACATCGGGTTTGCGCAAGCCCAGATCCTCGAAGAAGATACCGTTGAGTTCGTAATCATAGTTCTGACCGGTATGCACGATCAGGTGATCGCAATGCCGGTCCAGCGCGGCCATCACGCGCGACAGGCGGATAAGTTCGGGCCGAGTGCCAACAATGGTGGCGACTTTGAGTTTGGTCATCAAAAGAGTCCTGTCAAATGCTATTCTGCGCTGGGTTCAATGGGTCAGAGGGTGGGCAATCGTATCCGGCCTGTCCCGGTCGAACAGCTCATTCGCCCACAGCATGCAAATCAGTTCATCCTCGCCGATGTTGGTGATGTCATGGCTCCAGCCGGGCACGGTTTCCACGACCAGAGACTCGTCACCCGTGGTGTCGATGCTGTGCGTTTCGCCGGTATCCATGTTGAGGAACCGAAAGCGTGCCGTGCCCTTGAGCACCAGGAATTTCTCGGTCTTGGCATGGTGGTAGTGGCCGCCCCGCGTGATCCCCGGCCCGGCGGTGAAAAAGCTGAACTGGCCCGAATGCTCGGTGCGCAGCATTTCCGCGAACACGCCGCGCTGATCGCCGTGGCGGGTCAAGGGATAGGCGAAATCGGCAATCGGCAGATAGCTGACATAGGTGGCATACAGCGCGCGGCCCAGGCCGGTGCCGGTTTCGCCCACGGTATGCGTGTCGCGCACGGTACGGAAGGCGCGCAGACGGTCGGCAAGGTCTTCCAGGGTGATCCGGTATTCCGGTTCGACCGCAGTCAGCTGAACCCCCTGCCCCGGCGCGGCCAGCCAGGCCAGCCAGGCATCAATCACGTCATCGACATGCACCAGACGAACCTCGGCCGACGGATTGTTGATGGCGATCGGCAGGTCGCGGGCGATGTTGTGACAAAAGGTGGCGACGACGGAATTGTAGTTCGGGCGGCACCATTTCCCGAAGACATTGACCAGCCGACAGATATTGACCGGCGCGCCGGTGGCTGTGCCCAGTGCGTGCAGATGATCTTCGCCCGCGCGCTTGGATCGGCCATAGGGTGTGTCGCGGTCGATCTGGATCGTCGATGAGGCGATCACGGGAACGGGGGACGAGCGTTCGCCCAGCAAGGCGCAGAGCCGCGCGGTATACTGGTCGTTGATCGTATCGAACTCGGCATCGGTTTCGGGTCGATTGGCACCGGCCAGATGCACCACGGCATCGGCCTGAGCGACCATGGCCGCCAGGTCGGCGTCGGTGGTCTGGCGGGTGGCCGACAAGACCGCATGTCCGGTCTCGGTCAGCCGCAGCGCCAGGTTTCGGCCGATGAACCCGCCCGCTCCTGTGATCAGAACCTGCATCTCACACCTCCGGGTCGGCGGTTTCGCCCGCCAATGTCGCACGGATGAAGGGCAATTGCAGCAGCAGTTGCTTCATGCCGTCGACATCCAGTTGTTCGGTGTTCTCAGAGGTATAGTCGAAGCTCTCGCTGATCTTGCGCTCGCCGCTGTCGGTATAGACGCCATAGTTCAGGTCGCGCATGTCGGCGGGAACGCGGTAGTATTCGCCAAGATCCACCGCCTGCGCGAGTTCTTCACGCGACAACAGCGTCTCGTGCTTTTTCTCGCCATGCCGCGTGCCAAGGATCCGCACCGGGTGGTCGGGCTTTTCAAACAGTTCCAAAAGCGCCTTGGCCAGAACCATGATCGTCGCCGCCGGCGCCTTTTGCACCAGCACGTCACCGGTGGCCCCCTGCGCATAGCCGAACAGCACCAGATCGACGGCATGGTCGAGGGTCATCATGAACCGGGTCATGCCGGGATCGGTGATGGTCAGCGGCTCGCCCGACTGGATCTGACGCACGAAAAGCGGGATGACCGACCCGCGCGAGGCCATGACGTTGCCATACCGGGTGCAGCAGATCGTCATGCGATCCGGGTCGATGGCGCGGGCCTTGCCGGTCGCGACCTTTTCCATCATCGCCTTCGAGGTGCCCATCGCGTTGATCGGATAGACCGCCTTGTCGGTGGACAGGCAGATCATCTTGCGAACCCCCGACCGGTGCGCCGCATCGATTGCATTCGCGGTGCCCAGAACGTTGGTGTGCACGGCTTCGAGCGGGAAGAATTCGCACGACGGAACCTGCTTGAGCGCCGCGGCATGGAACACGAAGTCCACGCCATGCATGGCATCCATCAGGCTGTCGCGGTTGCGCACGTCGCCCAGGAAGAACTTGATCTTGTCGCTGCGATACCGCTTGCGCATGTCGTCTTGCTTCTTCTCGTCCCGGCTGAAGATGCGGATCTCGCGGACATCGGAATCGAGGAACCGGCGCAACACGGCATTGCCGAAGCTGCCGGTGCCGCCGGTGATCATGAGCGTAACGTCATCGAGCATTTTTTAATTCCCTTACCGCTTTTGACTCTTTGCTTTCGCAAGAAATTCGTTGATGATCTCGGTCCAGTTTTCGATGGAAAATGGGTTGTTCGCAAATTGTGCCACACGCATTTTTTCGTAATCTTCAGCGCTCATCGTTAGAGCATATATTAGTGCGGCTACAATATCTTCTCTCGATTCAGAGGCTGCGATAATTCCATTTATTCCATTAGCACAATATGTCGCAATGTCGCTGGTTCCATTGGTTATCACAGGAATACCAAGTGTAGTCGCTTCCATATATTTCGTCGGAAAACCCATGTTAGAAACCCTGTTGGACTTTCTGAAGAACACGGAATAATGCGCAGCAGACAGCGCATCCAATGAACGATCATGCGATACACGCCCGTAGAATCGAATAGTGGAGCCGACTCTCTCTCTGCAAAGATTCGTACCCGGGCATGCTTCCAGAAACTCGCGTTCTGTTATACCGAAAATATCGAGTGAGAAATGGATATCGTCAGGTAGCACCGAAAGTGCATCGAATAAATAAGGCAAGCGGTCTTTGTGCATGCCCAAGCCTGGGCTACCGGAATAAACCAGCCGCCGCGGAATATCAGAGTGTGGGAGCATGCCCCTTCGAATGGACCAGCGCTCTTCGGTTGGATCAACAACAAAGGGTAGAATTAGTGAATTTTTCGCCTTCACGGCGTCCCTCATATGAGACGAAGTGCACATAACGTTTCCGACAAGGCGAGATAAAACGCGCATTCTTGTTTCACTGCTTACGACGCGGATGACATTTCGAATGATCTTCGATCCCTCCCATCCGTACCACTCAGACAAATCCAATATGAGTGGGATTCGCGCCCGCCTGCATAGCCAGTACGCCCCCAAGATTCCACGAATCGGATAGTTGTATAATATAACCGCGTCGACCTGCTCGGCACCAATACGGTTGACTACAGCCCTCAAACCATCCGACCGAGATACGTAGTCTGATACGATAGATTCTGAAAACGGCTTGCGTAGATCACGCAACTCAACTCCGTTGAATTCTTTGACGTGGTCGAAATCCGATCCATTGGGCACTGATTCGAATTTTCCGAGAAGCAGCGGAGCATAGCCGATCTTCGCAAATAGTTTCGCAAGCCCGACGGCCCTGATTGCCGACGCATTCCTGTCGGGAAGACCAAAGCCACCGGCAATAATGATCCGTTGCCCACTCATCGCAAAGCACCCATTGCTGTCAGTACCTTCTCGATCTGGCGGCGACTATTCTCCGCGCTCTATCAACTAATTCACCCAAGGTTCCAACATGGGCCTGCACCGCAAAGGCCCTCTCGGCCTCGGTCCGGGCAGCGCGCCGCATGGCGCTGCGCGCATCCGGGCCAAGCGCAAGTGCGCGATCCAGAACCGCGCCCAGGGCCTGGGCGGTCGGTTTCGTGCATTCCAGCCCGGTTTCGCCATCGCGCAGATGGTCGGCCAGGTCGCCTGTCAGGTTGGTGATGACCGGCGTTCCCAAGGCAAGGCTCTCGACGAACTTGGTCGAAAAGCCGTTGGTCGAGACGCGGTTCACCGCACGCAGGAAGACGGTAAAGTCTGCCCCGCCGACAATCTGGATCGAGCGGGCATGGCTGACCTGCCCGTGGACGCGCAAGGAGTCGGGGATGATGCCGCCGCGCCGTCGCAACGGTGGCCGGTGCCGCAGTTCCTCCTCGGTGACGCCGGCGATGTCCAGCACGATCCGGCCCTTGCCCCCATCGCGCTCGAGCACGCTTTCGATCACGATATCGATCAGATCCTTCAGATCCTTGCGCCCCGGCGACCCCGAATAGGCCAGCCGCAGGCGTCCACCCGGATCGGGTGCCGGATCGCTGGCGGCGATCTCGTCGGGATCGAACAGCGGCGGCACCCGCCCGACCGGCAGGCCCTTCGCGCGATAGTATCCTTCGAGCGCGCGGCTGATCGCCACCACCCCGTCGAGCCGCGGGATCAGCACCCGCATCGCGAACTCGGTGTTCCACAGATAGGGCGACGCAAGGAAACGCGGCAGGCTGGGCGCAGCATACCATTCGACGGCGTCGAACAGCAGCGCGATGCCCTTGCGCCGCGCCCAGCCCGTGAACTGAAGCAGGTAGGGCGCATAGCCGGAATAGAGGATCACCGCATCCGGCGGTGTCTCTTGCGCGTCCAGCCACTGACGGCTGCGCGCGCCCATCGTGGCGTAACGCGCATACCGCAGCGCCTTGGGCAGGTGTTCGGCGTCGCGCTCGTTTGTGCTGACGCAGCGGATCCCGGGCGCGACATCGAACTGCGCGCCCCGCTCATCCGGGCGCTGCCCCGAAACGATCACCACGTCATGGCCGGCACCCACCAGCGCCTTGGCATTGCCGAGGATGCGCCGCGCCGCCGCCCCGCCCTCGGGGAATGCGACCGGGCCGACATAGGCGATCCAGGGACGGTGCGTGCTCATGCCTTTCCCCCCCGGAAACGCCGCAGGACCTGGTCGATGAAGGCGCGCTCGTCCACGCTGGCCGCCAGAAGATAGAGCGCCACGCCGAAGACGGTGAAATGAACGAGCCCTCCCAGCATCAACGCGTTCCATCCGCCCGGCAGATAACGCTCGGCCCACAGGCCCAGTGCCGTGACCACCGCCGCCAGCGGCAGGATGCCCCGCGCAGTCGCGAGCCAATAGCGCCCGATCTCCATCCCGACCCGAAACTTCAGCAACAGCGCGATCAGCACGTAACCGACCATCACCGCGATCCCCGTGCTGATCGCCGCGCCGATCACGCCCCAGACCTGCAGCAGCCAGAGCGTCAGCGGCACATTCAGGACCGCCATCGCCAAGGTGATCGCCGAGCGCTGCCAGTACAGCCCCTTGACCTGCAGGATGATGTTGCGCGCGTTTCCGGTCAGCTCAAATGTGTAGGGGATCAGGATCGCCAGCATCACCCAATAGGACGGCGCGAATTCGGGCCCCAGCCAAAGCACGAGAAACCGCTGCCCGAAGACGGTCAGCGCGCTGAGAATCAGCAGCAGGAACATCGCCTGGATGCGCGAAATGCGGATCATCAAGTCGGTCAAGGCCGAGGCATCCGCGCCCTGGTCGACCTGGCGAATGATCTCGGGGGTCATGACCCGCGACAACGCCGTGGCGAAGCTCATGAAATACTTGTTGAACGTCACGCCGATCGCATAGACGGCGATCGGCGCCGCCCCGATCGTGGCGCCGATCAGGATGTTGTCGAGTTTCCAGAACAGCGTCTCTGCGATCATCACCACGAAAATCGGTGCAGCGTAGCCCGCCACACGCGTCAGGGTCTTGCGATCCGGCAACCCGATGCGGACCCGCGCATGCAACACGAATGCGGCATAGACAAGCCGCAAAACGGCCTGTGTGATCACCGAGGCCGTTGACACCATGACGATCTGCACCGCCCCGCCCCCGGCCCGCAGAACGACGACCATCACCAGCGCGGACAGGACGGTTGCCGCAATCTCCATGCTGCGCAGGAAGACGAAAGATTCGGTCGCGGACAACAACGCCCCGAACGGATTCAACGCCACGAGAAACGCGGCTCCGACCCCCGTGATCATGATCATGGTGCTGAGCATCTCGACTTGCTCGGGCGTAAAGTTCGCACCGAAAACCGGTTCTGCCATCAGGCTCATCGCATAGGCACCGAGCAAGATCAGCGCACCAACGAGACTGTAGAGCCCCAGCATCCTGGCCAGGAACACGTCGCGCTCGACAGTGTCGTTTTCATGCGCCACGAAAAACCGCATGACGGAATCATTCATCCCGAAATCGAGGATGTACAGATACGCCGCAAGCGCCCCGACGAGCGCATAGAGACCATAACCATCCACCCCCAGCGACGCGACGAGGATTGGAGTGAAGAGCAGCGTGACGACCAGCTTGACGAAAATCAGCAGGTAAGACAGCGCGACGCCGGATGTCCGTTTACCCATGCTGCAACCCATTGCCGAGGAACACGGATTCCAACCGGTCCAGCTTTGCCGCATCGTCCAGAAGCGCCGCCGGATAGCCGCCCGTGGCAAGTTTCTCGCGCAGGGCCTTGTCCGTGATCAACCGGGACATGCTTGCGACGATGGCCTCCTCATCCTGCTCGACAACCAGCCCGTTGACGCCGTTTGTCAACTGCTCGTCTATGCCCGACACCCGGGTTGCGATGACCGGTTTCTCCAGTATCCGCGCCTCGTTGACGACGCCGCACAGCCCTTCGTAATTCGACAGCATGGCGACAAGATCAGCCGCCCGATACGCCGGAAACGGGTTTCGCAGGCTACCCGACAGCGTCATGTGATCCTCGATGCCAAGCGCCTCGATCTCGGCTTCCAGCCGCGCGCGGTCCGGCCCTTCGCCGGCGATGTACCAGTGAAACAAGAACCCCTGTTGCTTGAGCGCGGCACAGACACGGGCCATGCGAAACACGGCCTTTGCGCGATCGCTCAGCCGGCACACGCTGAGAATCGTGACTGACCCTTGTGGCTGCGGGACAAAGGGCGCGGACTCTTCGAGCGCCATCCCTCGCATCCGGTCCGGATCCAGGATGTTATAGACGACCACCGCTTTTCCGGCAGCCTCGGGGACCGCCTGCAGCAACGATCGACGCGAGACATCCGAAACACAGATGAAATGGTCGATCCTGTCCGCCGCAGCGCTGAGTGCCTGGGCCACGCGGCCCGTTGGATCGGCACCCGACAGGTCGTTCCTGATCCAGATCGCGCGGGTGTCGGCGCGAACGACCTTGCGCACGAAACCGCTTGGCGTGCCCATCAAGAGCACAGCAGCCGCATCATACCGCCGGAACAGAAACGGCAGCATCCGCAAGCCACCAATCAGCCGCATCGCCCCGTAGCCCAAAAGGTCGGGCAATGCGCGCAACTTGGCCATTGCGCCATGGGCCTGGGCAAATCGGTGGCCATACGCGCGCGGCCGCAAACGCACCAGTTTGACGCGCGGGTCGACTTCGGGCTCGAGCGCGCCGCCGCCCGTGGTCAGGACCAGCGTCACATCCCAGCCCCGGTCACACAACGCCTTGATCATGCGCAAGCTGGATTTCTCGGCGCCGCCGACATTCAGGATCGGGTAGTGAAACAAAACGCGCTTCATGCTTGCCCCCGTGAACGCAACCAACCACGAACCTCGCGCAGGATGCGCTTGTGCAACGGCCCCCCATAGGCCCGCGCAACCTGTCGGATCAGCGCCGGATCCTCGGTCACGGGGTCTAGCCGGTAGGGCCGGGGCTCGGTCAGGGCATGTGCGTTCACGTCCTGACCCCCTCGCGTGTGGACCCCGCTGCCATCGTAGCCGATGTTCCGTACCCGGTTGTGCACCGGATAGATCGTGTGCCGCCCTGTAAGGGTCTGCCACAGCCCGAACCGGATCGACCACGAGTCGATCTTGCCCTCCAGTTGGCGGCGCAAGCGGTCGGCACGGTCATTGCCCGCGGCATTGAACTGACGGCGCAGACCCGGATCGCGCCATAGCCGGGCCCCATCGCGGGCCTCCCAGTCGACCTCGCGCCAGCGATCGGCCCAGGTCGCCCAACATTGGCTGCAATTGCGCGGGATGGCCATCACATCATGCGGGTAACCCGCCGGCGCGGTCCCAAAAGGCGAAAAGCCCGTGACCGACCCCACAGACGCATCCGAGGCGTAGAAATCCAGGCAATCATTCATGAACGCAAGGAAATCCGGGGACACCACGACATCATCCTCGACGACGATGGCGCGCCCGGCGTCCTCTATCACCGCGCTGACACCGCCGATGATGGATCGCGCCAGGCCCTTGTTGACCTCCGAAGCCTCGACCCAGACCGAGCGGAATCGGTCGCGCCAGACCGGATGCTGGGCCACCTCGCGAACAGCGTCGATCGGGGCACGGTCCGCGTTCGGCTTCGGACCGTCGCAGAATATCCACAGGTCGCTATCCCCTGCCCCATGCGCCTGGCCGAGGTGAGTCAGCGTCTGTGTCAGGTGGTCCGGACGATTATAGCCGAATACCACGATCGGGGCGCGCGTCGTCATGCTTGCGTCTCCGGGAGTTCGGCCATGATCGCCCCGTAGGCGGCAATCAGATCGGCCAGATTGTTTTCGGGATCGTGGGTCGCCAATGCCCGCGCACGCGCGGCTTGTGACAGGCCTGCTGCCAGTTCCGGATCCTCGAAGATGCGGCGGATCTGGAACGCCAGCATCGCCGGATCGTCGGGGCGGTAGAACAGCGCCTCGACCTCGTCGCGGGCCATCGACGGCGCGCCACCGGCATAGGCAGAAACGGTCGGCACGCCGAGGATCATCGCTTCGCCCAGCGTGTTGGGGCTGTTCTCGATAATCGAAGCCATCAGGCAGACATGTGACCGCGCCATTCGGTCGGCCATCTGATGCGCATTCAGCACACCGGTGAAACGGACATTCGGTTCGACCCCCAGCTTGCGGATCAGTTCCAGCAGGTAAACCGGGTAGCCGAAATGCCGCTTTGGCGACCGCCACGGCAGTTCGCGCGGGTCTTGCCCGGCGATGTGGAGGGTCGCCTCGGGGAAGTCGCGCAAGAGCTGGGCCAGTGCCTTGACGGCGACATGGGCGCCCTTGCGCGGCGAAGCGCCGTTGCCGATGAAAATTGAAAACCGCTCGCATTCGGTCCCGGCCCAGGACGATGTATAGAACTCACCGCGCAGGATCCGCGCACAATGGTGATACCGCGCATCCGGCGACAGGGCCTTGGCGTGTGCGCGATCCCACAGTGTTCGCCCCATGATATGATTGGCCGATCGCATGGCCGACCGCTCGGATGACAAGCGCGGCATGAACTGACGTTGGCGCTGGAACAAGAGCGCCGCTGCCGTCAACATGAGGCGCGGGCGCAATGGGTTGAGCATCGAAAAGACAGGTAGGCGCCCGAGTTCGTAGCTGGCATAACCATTCAACACGCCTTGCATGGACAGCAGGCGCGGCCCCGTCCAGGTGTTCAGAAACCGGCGCGCGTGGCGCATTTCGGCCCCTTCCACATGCAGGATGTCGGGCGTGAAATCGGCCAGCACGCGGTCGACGTCCGCCTGGGCCACGTCGAACCGGTCGCGTTGCTGCGGCAGCGCGTAATAGGTGATGCCGTCCACCGCGACCTTCTGGAACTTGCGGGATTCGGACCGCATGGCGACGGCGATCTCGAAGCCCGCCAGACGCGCCAACCGGCTGGTCATCAAGGTCAGCCAACCGCCGAACGGCGTTGGCGTCAGCCCAAGCCGGGGCGCGGCGGCGGGCAGGTCGATATTCGAGGTCCACAGGATGCGGATCACGCGGTCGGTCATTTGAGGCCCCGCAAGTTTTCAAGGAAAGCGCGGGCATCGTCTTGCCAGGCGCGCATGTCAAAAGGGTTTTCTTGACGACAGGTGTCGATCATCGCAGCGCGCTGGTCCGGGCGCATCGTGACGGCACGACGCAAGGCGTCATCCACATCGCCGTCGGCGATGCTGGCGGCCATGATCCCGTTCTCGCCATCGCGCAGATACAGCGGGATATCGCTGGTCGGGTTCGAAATGACCGGCACGCCCAGCGTCGCGGCCTCGACAAATTTGGTGGCAAAGCCGGTATTCGACACCCGGTTGGATTCGCGAAAGAACACCGAGAAATCCGCATCGCGCAACAGCGCAAGCGAGTCGCTGTGGGGGATGCGCCCCAGAAACCTGAGCTTTCCCTCCATCGCCGCGAGCCGCGACTGATCCAAGGGCTGGATCGCGAGATATTGCTCGCGCGTTATACCCGCGACCGAAATGCGGAAATCATGCCCCTCGGCGGCCAGCCTTGCCAGCGAGGCGATCATGACCGGCAGCCGATCCTTGTGCATCCCCATGCCCGGAGAGCCGGAATACACAAGATGCGCCGGCCGCGCGGGATCCGGAGCCGGGCTACGCTGCCATTCGGGGCGCGTTGTGTCCAAGACGAAAGGCCACAGAACCGTGTGTTGCCCCGCGACATGCGCCTGAAACCACCGCGACGCGCAACTGACATTGCCCGCCAACCGCGTCAGAACCCGCATGCGTATCGCAACGCCGGTCAACCGCAACAGGTTCCGCAGGATCTTGCGCCCTTCCCAACCATACCATTCGGTGCAATCAAGGATCGGCGCAATGCCCCGTCGCCGGGCCTGACGGATCATCGACCATGCCCCCCGCGCCGGGTAATTATAGCACATAACGGCCAGCACCCGGTCTGCGCCCTGCTCGTCAACCACCTGCATAAGCGGGTCTGCGCTGACGATATAGCTGGCGCAGGGCCGGTCCGCGATCGGCTTGCTGATGTCGCGACAGGTCACATCGTCGATCAGGACACCCGCGCGACTGCGCGCGGCATCGGGGGCATCCTTGAACTTGCCCATGACGATCACCTGATAGCCCAGGCTCTGGATCATCTGCGCCAATCCCAACGCCCGCACAGCCGAAGCGTTGCGCGTATCCAGCCCAAAACCACCCGCAAGGATTACGATATTACGCATGGGCGGCCTCGCTTCGTGTCAACGCTTTGCTGGCCGGCTGCGACGTCATCGCTGCATAAACCAAAGGGTAAATGATGAAAATCGTGATCCCCGCCGCCATGAAGTGCTTGTTCAAACCAAAGACCAGCCAGACCGCGGCCAATGTCCCAAAGGCAACACCAGCCCCGCCGGACACAGCATGGAGCGCCCGCAGGGCGCGCAATTGCACGAAAGAGACGAGATAGACCAACGCAGCCCCGAACACGACGCCCCAACGGGCAAAAGCGTCGAGAAGTGTCGAGTGCTTGCCCACGTCGGTATAGTACAGCACCCCCCAAAGCGGCGAGCCGAAGAAAAGCACGATACTGCGCCAATACCTTTCGACCCGACCCGCCGCAGTTCCCACCGCATCGCCGCTTTGCAGTGAGGCAAGCAAATCATTGATCTTCAACGTATAATTGGTCCCCTCGGCATAGGTGCGCAACTGCAACAGAACCTCGATAAAAAGAGCCTCGCCGAAGAAAACGAGAAGGATTGTCGCAAACATCGCACCAAGCAGACGCAAATTGTTCAGACGCCACAGAATGAGCGTCACGGACAGGACAACAGCCATCGCCAAGACCGCCGTCGAGAATTGCGAGACGACAACCAGAGAGAACGAGACCGCCGTCAGATACCAGATCGTCAGCCGGGGAAGCAGGGGAAAAGCCCTGAGGAAACCTGGCGGCTGCAATCGATCGATCAGGCGCGGGCGCAACGACAAGAGCGTCAGCACCGGCGCCAACAGCACGGCCCCATATGCCATTGTGTAGCCCCCGACCCCTTGAGCGCTGAGTTCCTCGGCTTCTGCGCCCGAGCGGACAAGCACACGCATCGCCCGCGCGTCCACCGTCGAGACAAAGACCAAGGTCGACGTCATCCAGACGACGTTCAGGGCGATCGCCAGCCAGAACAGAGGATACAGGCTTTCCATGTCATTTCGACGGGCCTGCTGCGCCAGAACGAAGAACAGCATGATGTACATCTGGATGCTGCTGATCACCCCGGACGCCCCATGCGTCAGCACCTCGAACAGTATCGTGTAGACCGAATAGACGTACATCACCACCACGGGCAGGGTTGGTGCCCGCACGATCCCATGCGGCCTCCAGGCCTCGATCAGCAGCCAGCACCCCACAGCTCCCACGGATGCCAAGCGCGCGACGCCGCTGCCTGCCAGTTGCGGCGTCAGCGCCCAGACGCACACCACCATCACGCAGGCATTCTGGATGGCGCTGGGAGTGACTTTGATCTTCACGCGACCACCTAGTTACGACCAAATCGAGACAGCGGACCGTCGCTTGAGAATAGCAGACTGCCCAGGTATCGCGCACCTTCCTGTGTCAAGTACCTGTTGTCGTGCGAGATCATCTCGCCTGTCGGTGTGAAGACGCGGCAGGATTCCTGTCCGTCGCAGAGCAGATCCATGACATCGACAAACTCAGCCTCGATCGGGGCCTCGGCCAGGATCGCGTTTACCTCGGCGGTCGCCGGATCCAGTGGGGACCGATACTCACTCAGGTCTTGCACGGTCATGGTTTCGAGCCCGCGCATATCGGGAGTGGAGAAATACTTGCTGCCGATGACAATCGTCTGTGTGTCGTCGCGCAGGTTCAAACCCGCAAGCGTTTGCGGCAACTGAAGCGCGGCCCAGTCCCGCCAGAAAAACGCCAGGATCACGATATCAGCCTCTTGGGCACGAGAGAGCGTGAACTCGTTTATCCTGTTATCCCGCGTGCCGCATCGAAGCACATCACGGGGGGCAATCCCACCCTCTGGCATGGCTCCATCGAGATGGAACTGACAGCGGGCGGCGATGTAATCCGCCGAGATCTGATAACCTGCAAAAGCATCGCTTTCGCGGATCACATTGTAGAAATCTTGCGAAAAGCTGTCGCCGATCAGCAAGACGCGGGGCTGGTTCCCAGAAAATTCCTGATCGCGAACCTCGGCGCCGTGCCGGGTGCGGACATACTCCCCGCGTTCTGCCATCGAAACCGCCAGCATGGACCCAATATGTTCCGGGTATCGGTTCACCAAGCCCCGGGTGGTCACAAAGAACACGCCGGTAGCGCCCACCACGCCAAGACATGCCACCGTCGACAGCAGGACTTTGGCCTGCGTCATGAACGAGCGGTTTCGGAACGGGCGTTCAACATATCGCCAACTGATCCACCCCATGGCGACCGATGCGACAACCATCACACCCAGACCAACGGCGCTCGCATCCTCACCGGCCTGAACGCGATACAGGGCCAACAGCGGCTGATGCCACAGATACAGACTGTAGCTGATCAGCCCGAAGAACACGAAAACCCTGAGCGTCAACAGACGTCCGATCCATGTGCCCGGACCGGCGGAAATCAGCAGCAATGCGGTTCCCAGCGTCGAAGGGATTGCCCAGACGCCCGGAAAAGGCGTGTCTTCGGTGATGAACACGACGCTTCCTGCGATCAAGAGAAGACCCAGCCATCCAAGCGGGTCTTGAAGGGGCGCAGACACCCTTTTGCCTTTTGCCCAGACCACCGACGCCAAGGCACCGATCATCAACTCCCATGCCCGAGAGGGCAGCAGGTAATAATTGGCGGTTGCCGCATATTTCGTGCCCATCTCGGCAATGAACAGGCTTGTGACAATTGATATGACGATCAGGGCCAGAATCGCCCGGTGACGACCCAGCCACCATGCGGCCCACAGAGCCGGAGGCACGAGGATGTAATACTGTTCTTCAACCGCGAGGCTCCATGTGTGAAGCAGCGCGTTGGTTTCCCCCGGACCGCCGAAATAGCCGCCTTGCAGCCAAAGCGAGACGTTCGACAAGAACACCGCAGACGCTGCGGCATTCACGCCAAACTCGATCAGCATCGCAGGCCAGAGGATGAACCCCGCCAGCACGGATACGATCGCAAGCATGAAAAACAGCGCCGGAACAAGGCGACGTGCCCGTCTTTCGTAAAAGCCGAGAATGGAGACGCGCCCGGTCTCTTCAAGCTCGGCCATCAGCAGCGCCGTGATGAGGTATCCGGAAATCACGAAAAACACGTCCACGCCGACGAAGCCCCCGGTAAAGCCCGGAACGCCCGCGTGAAAAAAAATCACTGGCAACACCGCAAAGGCGCGCAACCCGTCGATTTCGGGTCGATAGGCGTGCGTCCGCTCAGACACCGTGATACTCGCGATACCAGCGTACGAAGCGCGCGACGCCTTCACGGAACGGGGTTTGCGGGCGGTAGCCGGTGAGCTGTTGCAGGACCGAGGCGTCGGCCCAGGTGGCGGGCACGTCGCCGGTCTGCATCGGCATGTAGTTGCGGATCGCCTTGGTGCCGATCTCGTCCTCGATCGCCTCGATGAAATCGAGCAGCCGCACCTTGTCGGAATTGCCGATATTCACCACCCGGAAGGGTGCCGCCGGTGACAGGCTGTCCCCCGCGACCGCCGTTTCGGCACCACCCGGCACGGCATCGATCAACAGGCGGATCGCCCGGACCAGGTCGGTGACATAGGTAAAGTCGCGCCACATCTCGCCGTTGTTGTAGATGTCGATCGGCGTGCCTTCCAGAATCCCCTTGGTGAACTTGAACAGCGCCATATCGGGGCGGCCCCAGGCACCGTAAACCGTGAAGAAGCGGAACATCGTCGTCGGCAGGTTATAGATATGGGCATAGGAATGGCCCATCGACTCGTTTGCCTTCTTGGTCGCGGCATAGATCGTCAACTGCGTGTCGGCCTTTTGCGTTTCCGAGAACGGCATCTCGGTATTCGCGCCATAGGCCGAACTGGTCGAGGCCATCAGCAGGTGCTTGACCGGAACCGCGCGCGCGGCCTCCATCACATTGAATGTGCCCACAATATTCGCGTCGATATAGGCGCGCGGGTTCTCAAGGCTATAGCGCACCCCGGCCTGTGCAGCGAGATGGACTATGACATCGGGCGCCGCGTCGGCGATGGCCGCCTGCACCGCGTCATTATCCTCGAGCATCGCCTGCGTGAAAGAGAAATTCGGATGCTGGCGCAACATGTCCAGCCGGCGCTCCTTGAGGCGAACATCGTAGTAATCCGTCATGCCGTCGAGGCTGGCGACACGCCAGCCTTCTTGCAACAGAAGCTCTGCCAGGTGAAATCCGATGAACCCACCGGTTCCGGTGATGAATGCTGTTCTCAACGCCCCACTCCTGTATGTGCGACAAAACCTGCGTCCAAGACATCGCCCTTGTCGTAGATATTGCGCAAATCGGCCATGCGCGCCGTAGCCATCGTTCTGGCGACGCGCTGCAGATCCAGCGCGCGGAACTCGTTCCATTCGGTCAGGATCACGAGGCAATCCGCGCCGTTTGCCGCGTCATAGGGGTCCTCGATCCAATCAACACCCGGCAGCAAGGCCTCGCCTTCCTTGCGGCCATGTGGATCGACGACGCGCACCTTGGCACCCCCGCCCACCAGGGCCGGGATCACGGTCAGCGAAGGCGCTTCGCGCATGTCGTCAGTCTCGGGTTTGAAGGTCACGCCCAAAACGGCGATGGCCTTGCCGTTGACCGATCCGCCGCACAATTCCAGCACCTTTTCGATCATCCGGCGCTTGGTTGCGTCATTCACCGCGATCACGGTCTCGGTGATTTGTTGCGGCACACCATGTTCCTGCCCGATACGGGCAAGGGCGCTGGTGTCTTTAGGAAAACACGACCCGCCATAGCCAGGGCCGGCATGCAGAAACTTGTTGCCAATCCGACCGTCCAGCCCCATGCCTTTGGCGACCGATTTCACATCGGCCCCAACCCTCTCGCACAGCGCCGCGATCTCGTTGATGAAACTGATCTTGGTCGCCAGAAAGGCGTTGGCGGCGTATTTGATCATCTCGGCCGACTCGAGCCCGGTGAAGACGATCGGGAACTCGCGCAGGTAGAGCGGACGATAGATATCGCCCATGACCTCTTTCGCGCGCTCGCTTTCCACGCCCACGACCACGCGGTCAGGCTTCATGAAATCGTCGATGGCGGCCCCTTCGCGCAGGAACTCGGGGTTCGAGGCGACATCGAACTCGGCCTGCGGATTGGCCTTGCGGATCACCGCCTCGACCTGGCGGTTGGTGCCCACCGGAACCGTCGACTTGGTGACGACCACCGCGTAGCCTGTCAGGGCATGCGCGATGTCCTCGGCAGCGGCCATCACATAGGTCAGGTCCGCGTGGCCGTCGCCGCGACGGGTGGGCGTGCCCACCGCGATGAACACGGCCTCTGCACCATCGACAGCCGCATGCAAATCCGTGGTGAACCGAAGTCTCCCGGCCGCGACATTGCGCGCCAGAACCGCGTCCAGGCCGGGTTCGTAGATCGGAACCTCGCCGCGTTCGAGCATCTCGATTTTCGACGACATCTTGTCGACACAGACCACATGGTGGCCGAAATCAGAAAAACAGACCCCGGAGACGAGGCCGACATATCCGGTCCCGATAACTGCAATCTTCATGGGAAATCAAATCCTTGAATCACGTATCCAACTCACCGCGGCGCAGGGCGGCCTTTTCGTCCACCAGCGCGCCGAATCGCTCGGCATAGTCCGGGTGCTCCAGCGCGAAATCCACAACCGCCTCCAGGTAGCCCATCTTCGATCCGCAGTCATAGCGCTGGCCTTTCAGCGTCACGGCGCGGACATGGCCCTGGCTGGCACGGGTATTAATGGCATCGGCCAGCTGGATCTCGCCCCCATGCCCCGGTGGCTGGGCCAGAAGAATGTCGAAGATCTCGGGCTCGAGCACGTAGCGGCCGATCGACGCCAGATTTGATGGTTCTGTCCCCGGCTTGGGCTTTTCGACGAGGCCTGCCACCGATCCGTTCGGTCCGGGGCGCACGATGCCGTATTTCTGCGCTTCTTCCGGCGCAACCTCCATCACGCTGAGTATGGTCGCGGGTTGCTGGGCATAGGCGTCAATCAGGCATTGCGTCGGCAAATCGCCACGCATCACGTCATCGGCCAACAGAACCATGAAGGGTTCGCGCCCGACCGCCGGTTCTGCACACAGCACCGCGTGACCCAGCCCCAGGGCCTCGGGCTGGCGTAGGAATATGCAGCGCACCCCTTCGGGCACGATGTTGCGGATCATGTCGGCCACGTCATCCTTGCCCTTGTCACGCAATGCACGCTCCAGCTCGGGATTGGCGTCGAAGTGATCCTCGATGGCGCGCTTGGTGCGCCCCGTGACGAAGATCAGGTCGGTGATGCCCGCCGCCACCGCCTCTTCCACCGCGTACTGGATGATCGGCTTGTCGATGATCGGCAACAGCTCCTTCGGCATCGCCTTCGTCGCAGGCAGAAACCGCGTGCCCAAACCGGCCACCGGGAACACTGCCTTGCGGATCACAGTTCTTTTTACTTTGTTGGACATGCGAATGGGTCTATGCTTTCCGTAGCGGTGTTTTTGCGAGACCGTCATCGCCGATTTCTGATCGGATCGCTTCGATTTCCGCCTTCAGCGCCTCATACTCTGCCATTTTCCGCTCGAGAAACCGGCGGGTCAGATCGGCCTTCGCCGCAATCCCCGCTCGAGTCAGGATATATGCATAGCGCCTCTTGTCCTCAGCCGCCTTGAAATTGCCCAACTTGATCAGTCCCTTTTCAACGAGCGCGTTGATCACGTAGTGCACGCCGCCCGCGCTGATCCCAACCGCCTTGGCTAGCTCGCGTTGCGACATTTCGGGATTGTCATGCAGCAGTCGAAGGATTCGGAACTGTGCGTCTTCTCGCAATTTGTCTTGTTGACCGGCCATGCAGATCCCGGGTTGGAAGTAGCTACCGCACAAGGACTGCCGCCAGGCGCCCTGCAGGTTCTAGAGCAGACATCGGAAGACGAATCGCCAAACCGCTCACAGATGAGCGCTACCAGCATCCCCGCCAGGGAGCAATCGCAAACGACCTAGCTTTCTGAAAAAACGTGCTGCGGTCGATGAAATTGGCGTTTCCAATACACCGCGCCAGTCAACCCTTCGCTGCAAATACAGCCATGCCGCAACCGCATTTGCGTTGGATAAATCGATCCACCGATTCTCACAAGGCCAAGTTGCTGCACCAGCAAAATATGGCAAGATCCCGCCATGCGCGCCGATGTCTCGCGCACCCACGATTGCGGTGCGAGGCAGCTTGCTTGCCGCCGGATCAAACCCTCACCGGCCCGTCACTCGCCACTCGCCCGCCCTGCCTCCGCCTGCTCGACCGCCTCCTCCATGCTGACCGTGTTCAGCACCAGTTCGAACTGCTCGAGGATCTCTGAGGCGTGTCTGGCCACAAAGTCGCGCACGCTGTCGTTTTCCATCAACTTCTTCAGGTAGCCCTTGGCAACGACCAGGTTCAGCAGTTCCGAGCCATAGGACTCTTCGGTGCGCTTGTACTTCTCCTGTACATGATTCATCTCGCGCTCGAGCCGGACGATCTGCTCCAGCGGGTCTCCCTTGGGCTCCTCCGGCTTCGGCGGCGTCTGGTCGGTGCGCTGCTGGGGCGGTGTTGCTTTCAACAAGGCGTCGGCATGAGCAGCGGTGATCGTGTTGGCGGCGATCATCAGCTCGACGGCCTCGATCTGCCGCGCGGGCTTCATCTTGCGCAGGTGCCGGGTCACATCGGGTGTGAACTGGTGATCCTGCAGGAGCTCCACCGCTTTCGGACAGATCCCGTGCAGCAGGTTCACGCGGCTGTTGATGGTCGAGAGGTTGACGTTGAAGGCGCGCGCCAAGCGCTCCTTGCTGACGCCCTTGTCGATCGCCCGGCGCAGCATGTAATGCTCCTGCACGGTCGAGAGCCGGTTGATCCGGTGGTTGTAGGTGTAGGTCTCGAAATCCCTGGCGATCAGGCAGGGCGCTGTGTCCTGCCCCAGCTCCTTCAGTGCCAAAACGCGTAGATTGCCGTCGAGCAGCAGAAACCCGGACGCATTCGGATCGGGTTTGATCACCGAGAGCGGTTCGATCAGACCGATTTCCCGGATCGAGGACACGATTTGCTTGAACTTGCGCGTGGTCATCACCCCTTCTGGGACACGCTTCGAGGGCATCAGGTCGTCGAGCGGGATTTGGAACGTCTCGAGATCGAAGCCCAGCGTCAGGTTCAGAGGCGCCGTTGGATAGGGCGCGTCATTGCGGTCGCCGTCAGGCGGCGGGAAGGCTCTGGGGTACAGTGGCTTCACGATGCTGAGGTCATTCATGGGGTCTTCCTTTCAGAAGTCAGGCGGTTTCGATGCGGTCGGCA
>TARA_R110002072_G_scaffold14810_17_pt1 | contig 24473 bp, 22 predicted proteins | sample TARA_R110002072 | Tara Oceans TARA_R110002072 (sample SAMEA4397118) | marine metagenome | biome: Polar Biome; feature: [SRF] surface water layer (ENVO:00010504); material: water (ENVO:00002006), including particulate matter (ENVO:01000060) such as... | depth 5 m | reverse complement strand
ACCCCCTTGCGCACCGGCCGGGCGCTCTATCTGCCGCCGACCAAGTCTTCCTGGCTGCTGCGTTCGGCTGCGGCCTGGGAACGGATCGGCCGCCGTTGGGTGCCGCACTTTGCCGGCGTCAACGTGATCGAGGCCAGCAAACAGGTCTATGCCGGCACGGCTGTCCGGGCGGAGCCGCACCGTCATCGCGGTGCGGTGGTGCGCTTTCCCCGACCTCAGCCGGCGCTGGGGTCGGTGCTGCGCCAGACATGGCAGACCAAGCCGCTGCCGGTCAACAAGGCCGTCCGGCAGGACTGACGCCGGCCCCGTCGGATCGGCCGGGTTATTTTTTTCGCAGCAGGAAGATGCCGTCGCGGCCGAAGAGGTTGGCGCGGGACAGGTTGGTGATTTCCCGCGCCTGGCGGTTGGCGCTTATCGACATGGCCTTGTCCACCGTAATGCCGCATTCCCGGGTCAGTCCGATGAAGTCCCGAATGGTGCAGAAATGAATGTTCTCGGTCTCGTACCAGCAAACCGGCAGGGATTTGGTCATCGGCATGCGGCCCTGATAGGCCAGCGACCAACGCACCTTCCAATAGCCGAAATTGGGAAAGGACACGATCGCCCGCCGGCCGATGCGCACCAGCTGGTTGAGCACCTCCTTGGGCCGCCGGGTGGCCTGCAGGGTTTTTGACAGCACCACGTAGTCGAAAGCCTGATCGGGATAGTCGATCAGATTCTCGTCGGCGTCGCCCTGGATGACCGAAAGGCCGTGGCTGACCGAGGCGTTGACGCCCTTCTGGCTGAGTTCCATGCCGCGGCCGACGACCTGTTTGTTGTGCACCAAATAGTCCAGCAGCGCGCCGTCTTCACAGCCGACATCCAGCACCCGGCTGCCGGGATCGATCATATCGGCGATCAATTGAAGGTCGGCGCGGATCGACGAAATGGTGCGGTCTTTTGTCACGTGATGCGGTCCTTGGCGGGATCTTGAACGCGTTTGCTCACCGGGGCGAGATCGTCAATCGGCAGGCCGCATTGTTCGGCGCAGCCGTTGAGAAAGCCGTGCAAGGTGGCGTGAAACTCGGGCACGTTCAACAGGAAGGAATCGTGTCCGCCGTCACTTTCGATCTCGACGAAGGAAACATCGGCGGCGACCGCGTTGAGCGCGTGCACCAGCCGTTTGGATTCCCGGGTCGGGAAAAGCCAGTCGGAAGAAAAGGACACCATGCAGAAGCGCACCGGCGTGTCGCGGAAGACCTCGGCCAGCTTGCCGTCTTTCTGATCGGCGGCCAGATCGAAATAGTCCATCGCCCGGGTGATGTAGAGATAGGAATTGGCGTCGAAGCGGCTGACAAAGGCCGAGCCTTGATAGCGGAGGTAGCTTTCCACCTGAAAGTCGGCGTCGAAACCGTAGGTAAGGGTCTTGCGGTCCTGCAGCCGCCGCCCGAACTTGCGCTGCAAGGCGGGCTCGGACAGATAGGTGACATGGGCGGTCATCCGCGCCACGGCCAGGCCGCGACGCGGGCTTTTGCCGGCCTCCAGATATCGACCGCCGCACCAGTCCGGGTCGGCCAGAATGGCCTGCCGCCCGATTTCGTGAAAGGCGATGTTCTGCGCGGTGTGGTGGCCGGCGGTTGCGATCGGCACCGCGGCGTAGAGTTTGTCGGGATAGTTGGCGGCCCAGGCCAGCACCTGCATGCCGCCCATGGAGCCGCCGATCACCGCGAACAGCTTGTCGATGTCCAGGTGGTCGATGAGCATTTTCTGCGCCCGAACCATGTCGTTGATGGTCACCACCGGAAAATCCACCCCCCAGGGCTCGCCGGTATCCGGATTGATTTCCTTGGGCCCGGTGGAGCCCATGCAGCCGCCGATAATGTTGGAGCAGATGATGTGATAGCGGTTGGTGTCGAGGGGACGGCCCGGACCGACCATAATTTCCCACCAGCCGGCGCGGCCGGTCAGCGGGTGTTCCTCGGCCACATACTGGTCGCCGGTGAGGGCATGGCAGACCAAGATGGCGTTGCTTTTGTCGGCGTTCAGTTCCCCATAGCAGCGGTAGGCGACGGTGACGCCCTTGAGGACGGCCCCACTGTCGAGCTGCAGCTCCTGGTCCGCCTGGAAGGTGACGGCGCTGTGGACAACCGCTGGCGGGTCGGCCGTTACGGCGGACGGACTGGCGGTCACCGGCGGAATGGCGGGGGGAGGTGGCGAGTCCGGCGTGGACATGGTGCGATGTGTTTTCCAGGTATCTGAGATAGGGATGGGTCGGTGGGTCCGATGTCGTCGCGGGGTTGGGAGGCAACCGGCCAACGCGCCCCAATAAGGGCTTTGGCGTGCCGTCTGTCAATGTTCCGCGCAGCCCCCGCGGTACCGAAACAGCAAACCGGCACCCGAACGGCGGCGGTGACGCGCGAAGACCGGGCGTCGGTTCAGGCCCATCCTGTTGACAAAAGCTTGCGAGGAAAAAGTTCTTTCCTTTTGATTTTGATCTTTTCTGCGACTATCACTACCTGCCCTATCTCCGACAAAGAAATACTAAAAAGCCATGGCTGCAAAAGTGCCCCTCGACAAGCTGCGCCAAGAGATCGACGCGATCGACCGCTCGCTGCATGAGCTGTTGGTCCGTCGCACGGAAATTTCGCGCAAGGTTGGCCAAGCCAAGGGCTCTGCCAAGGCGACCATGCGTCCGGGCCGCGAGGCGGTGGTTTTGCGTCAGCTGCTGAAGTTGCCCAATGGGCCGCTGTCGAAAGCCGTGATGGTGCGGATCTGGCGGGAAATCTTTGCCGCGTCGCTGGCCCAGCAGGGGCCCTTTCAGGTCACGGTCGAGGCCCAGCCGGGCAATGACAGTCTGATGGCGCTGGCCCGCGATCACTTTGGGGTCGAAACGCCAATCATCGAAGAAAGCTCGGCCGTGCGGGTCATCAACGCGGTGGAACAGGGCGAGGCCTCGGTTGGCCTGCTGTCCAGTCTGGACACGGATTCGAAAGACCCCTGGTGGCGTCACCTGGCTCGGCGAAACAAGAATGTTCCCCGGGTGCTGGCGCGCCTGCCCTTTGCCAAGCCGGCCGCCAGCCTCAACGCCACCAGCCGGGTCGATGGGATGATTATCGGCCTGGCCAAGCCGGAAGAAAGCGGCCGGGATCGCAGCCTGTTGGTGCTGGAGCTGTCGGCCCAGGTCAGCCGGAGCGCGATCAAGACCAAGCTGGAAAGCGCGGGATTCGTGGCCGGTGAAACGGCGGTTTGGTATGACGACCCGGACCGCTGGCTGCACGCTTTCGAAGTCGAGGGCTTCGTGACCCGCGAAGATGACCGGCTGCGCGATCTGGCAAACAACCTGGGCGAGATCTATAACGACTTTTCGGTGATCGGCGCCTATGCCGAGCCACTGACCGAAGAAGAATTGGCGCTCGACCACTAGGTTGACGCCCCGGTCGGAACGCCGCCCAACTTTCTGCCGGGCGGGGCCGGCCCGCCAGGAAAAACCCCCGAGCGAACTTCCCGAACAAGACCCAGTTAGAAAACCCCGGTAAGGAAAAAGGAGATACGGTGATGGCTTTGACCCCGCGCCCCGGCATCATGGATATCGCAGCCTACGTTGGCGGAGACTCTAAGGTCGAGGGTGTTGAGCGTGTCTATCGCTTGGCTTCCAACGAGAACCCGCTGGGCTGCAGTGCCAAGGCGGCGGAAGCCTATCATGCGATGGCCGGGGAGCTGCATCGTTATCCGGACGGCGGGGCAAGCGGGCTCCGCCGGGCGCTGGCGGCGCAGTACGAACTCGACGCCGACCGCATCGTCTGCGGCGCCGGGTCCGATGAGCTGATCAGCTTGCTGGTGCGTAGCTATGCCGGGCCGGGCGATGAGGTGCTGTACAGCCAACACGGTTTCCTGATGTACGCCATTTCGGCGCGCACGGTGGGCGCCACGCCGGTGGCGGCTCCGGAAAGCAACCTTACCGCCGACGTGGAGGCGCTGCTGGCGGCGGTCACCGCGCGAACGCGGATCTGCTTTATCGCCAACCCCAACAACCCGACCGGAAGCTATCTCTCCGCCGCCGACCTGCGGCGACTGCGCGACGGCCTGCGCGATGATATTCTGTTGGTGATCGACGCGGCCTATGCCGAGTATGTGGAAGCCGACGACTATGGCGACGGCCAGGCCTTGGTGGAAACCCATGACAATGTGGTCATGACCCGGACCTTTTCAAAGATCTACGGGCTGGGGTCGGTGCGTCTGGGCTGGGCCTACTGTTCGGCCCAGGTCGCCGACGTGCTGAACCGGGTGCGGGGGCCGTTCAATGTTTCCGCCCCCGCCCAGGCGGCGGGTGTGGCGGCGGTCCAGGATCAGGCCTTCGTTGCGGCGTCGCTTCGCCACAACAGCCGGATGATGACCTGGTTCACCGCGCAGTGCGCCCGGTTCAATCTGCGGGTGGAGCCGTCGGTGGGCAACTTCGTTATTGTTCGTTTTCCGGATGCGCAGAAGGCGCTGGCGCACTTCAAGAGTCGCGGCGTGCTGGTGCGCGCCGTGGCCGGCTACGGCTTGCCGGACTATCTGAGGGTGACCTTGGGTACGGAAGAAGAGATGCAAGCGGTGGTTGGCGCACTGGAAGATTTGGAACAATGACTGAAACACAACTGTTTGGCCGCATGACCTTGATCGGTGTGGGGCTGTTGGGCTCGTCTTTGGCGCGGGCGTGCAAGGAGCGGGGGTTGGTCGGCGAGATCATCGGCACGGCCCGTAGCCAGGCCACCCTGGACAAGACCTTGGCGTTGGGAATCTGCGATCGGGTTTTTCTCGATCCGGCCGAGGCGGTAAAGGACGCCGACCTGGTGGTGATCTGCGCGCCGGTGGGGGCCTATGCCGAAATCGGCGCCGCCATCGCGCCGGCGCTGCGGCCCGGGATGATTGTGACCGACGTGGGGTCGGTCAAGCAGGCGGTGCTGCGAGATTTGGGCGCGCTGATCCCCGAGGGGGTGCATCTGGTGCCTGGCCATCCGGTCGCCGGGACCGAGCACAGCGGGCCAGAAGCAGGCTTTGCCGAGCTGTTTGAGAACCGCCACTGCATTCTCACCCCCTCGCCGGGCGAAGATGACGCGGCCATCGCCCAGGTGCAGGCGCTTTGGGAGGCCTGTGGCTCTCGCGTGGAGATCATGGAGGCCACGCACCACGACAGGGTTTTGGGCATCACCTCCCATCTGCCGCACATCATCGCGTACACCATTGTTGGCACCGCCGCCGACCTGGAGGAAAGCGAGCGGGCCGAGGTGATCCGCTTTTCCGCCGGCGGCTTCCGTGATTTTACCCGGATCGCGGGCTCGGATCCGGTGATGTGGCGCGACATCTTCCTCAACAATCGCGAAGCGGTGCTGGAAATTCTGCAGCGCTTCAACGAGGACCTGACGGCGCTACAGCGCGCCATCCGTTGGGGCGAGGGCGAAACCCTGGAGAAGCTCTTTACCCGCACCCGCGCCATCCGCCGGGGGATTATTGAAGAGGGCCAGGCCGGTACCTTCGACGCTCGCGAGCCGCGCGCCGCGGCGGCAAAAACCCAAGGTCCGGATGATCGGGGCTCCGAATAATTGGCGCAACTGCGGGCGACGCCGGTGAGCCGCCGGTAATTTTCCGCCTGTTATCAGTCGATTAGAGGATGATCGGCAACAGCGGCCCGTGCTTCAAAGGGTTTGTTCCCAGGAGGCCTTTGACCTGGCGGGCGGTGTCGCTAGAGTCGGATCGGTTCAAACGGGATCGCTTGGTGATCGCGTTTGGATCGGTAATCCGCCTCTGATCAACCTATTAGCGGGCGTTTGACGACAGAAACGAAGCGCGGCGCGCTGCTTTCTTGGTTGATCACACGCTCGACTGCTGGCCTGGGCATGGCAACAAAAACACCGCAAGATCCCACCACCCGAGATCTGTCAGACCTGGATGAGGCAATTGTTTTGCGCGCGCGGCCGAAACTGCGCCCAGGGAAAGACTACTGGGTGTTCGGCTACGGCTCCTTGATGTGGAATCCGGGATTTGCCCATGTCGAGGTGCGCCAGGCGTTGCTCTACGGTTACCATCGGCGCTTTTGCGTCTATTCCCACCGCTATCGCGGCACGCGGGAAAAGCCCGGTCTGGTGCTGGGGCTGGATCGCGGCGGCTGCTGCCACGGCATGGTTTACCGGGTGCCGGCGGGCGAGGCCGAAGCGGCCCTGGATTATCTCTGGGAACGGGAGATGATTACCGGGGTTTATCACCCGCTTTGGAAGGTGTGCAAAACCCAGCAGGGCGAGGTTGAGGCGCTGGCCTTCGTGGTGGAGCCGACCCACCTGCAATATACCGGCCGGATGACCGTCGAACAGACCGCCAAGTTGATTTGCCAGGGCCAGGGCCAGCGGGGCAGCTGTCGCGAGTACCTCAGCAACACCAACCGCCACCTGGAGGCGCTCGGCATACATGATCGGCTGCTGCGGCACCTGCTCCGCCAGGTCGACGCCACGTAAGCCGGGACGCTTTGCGGGGCGGTCGCTTGGGGCTGTCGGGCGTTGGAGCTGCCAATCCCCCGACGATCCTTGGGAAGTTTCGCGGCCTCCGCCCCGCGCCAGCCCCTTGGCGACAGAGATGCGATCGAGGCTGGCGATCGCACCCTACCCCCCCAGCAGCTTCATCACGTCGTTGACGTCCACCAGAAGCAAAATGATGATCAGCGCGATCACCGCGCCCAGCGCCTTGCCGTACCAGGGAACCACCACCGGATTGCGCGCGCCGCAGGCCGCGCAGAGGTCGTCGTCGATCCCCAGCTTGGCCTGGCAGGCGCGGCAGAGGCGTTGTTTGCTCATGATCTAGGCTTTCCCTTTCGTGGCGTGGCTGGCGCGGAAGGCGGGTGCTGTGGCGACTTGAATGTTCGGTTCCAACAAACCCCCAGCCGCCGCCCTTTGTCAATTCATCACCGCCCGGTCGCGGCGGGTTGCCTTGGTCCGTCGATCCGCCTGGCGCGCAACGCGCGGGGCCTCAAGCGCATTTCGAGTGCCCGCAACTGGTGCAGAGATCGCAGCCTTCCTGGCGGATCAGCGTCCGGGCGCCGCAGCGTGGACAGGGTTTGGCCAAGGCGGCGGGACGGTTCTCTGCCGCGCTGGCGCTGGGTGTGGCGGCGACCGGCCCGGCCTGCGCGGTGCGGGCTGCTCGACCGCGCTGCGCCGTTGTCGGCTCGGCCGGGGTCAGGAAGCCGATGTCTTGCATGTGACGCTCGATCACCCCCCCGATGGCGGCCAGCAGCGAGGGCACGTACTGGCCCTCCAGCCACGCGCCGCCGCGGGGATCGAAGACCGCTTTCAACTCCTCGACCACGAAGGACACATCGCCGCCGCGCCGGAAGACCGCCGAGATCATCCGGGTCAAGGCCACGGTCCAGGCGTAATGCTCCATATTCTTTGAGTTGATGAAAACCTCGAAGGGCCGCAGTCGGTTGTCCTGTTTGATGTCGTTGACGGTGATGTAAATCGCGTGGTCGCTTTCCGGCCAAGACAGCTTGTAGCTGCGGCCCTGCAGCATTTCCGGCCGGGCGAGGGGTTCGGCCATGTAAACCACGGAGTGATCCGGGCTTTGCCGGGGCTGGCTGTCGGTTGACCGGGCGCCCGCCGTTTCGTCGCCGGTTCCGCTGTCTTGCCTTTCCAGCACCGCGCCGCGCAAGGCGCTGGGGCGATAGGTGGTGCAGCCCTTGCAGCCCAAATCATAGGCGTTGAGATAGATCTGCTCAAAATCGTTGAAGGCGATGCTTTCGGGCAGGTTGATGGTCTTCGATACCGCGGCGTCGATATATTTCTGCGCCGCCGCCTGCATGACCAAATGGGCCTGGGGGGTCAGGCTGTCGGCTTCGATAAAGAACGTCGGCAGGTCGGCGGCGGCGCCAAATTTCTCACGGAACAGCCGATAGGCCGGGTTGATCACCTTGGCGACCTGTCGCGACCCGTCGTTCTGCCGAAACTGGCGCTGGTGTTCAAAAGCAAAGACCGGCTCCAGGCCCGACGAGACGTTGCCGGCCAACAGTGAAATTGTGCCCGTCGGCGCGATTGAGGTCAGCAGGCCGTTGCGCAGGCCCTGCGCGGCGATCGCCTGGCGAAGCGGCGGCGGCAGGGACTGAAGCTGTGGCCGCGCCAGCAGCGCCGGGCCGTCGAACAGCGGAAAAGCGCCCTTTTCCTTGGCCAGATCGCAAGAGGCTTGATAGGCGGCGTCGCGCAACGTGCGCAGCCACAGCTCGACAGCGCGCACCGCTTCCTGCGATCCATAGGTCAGGCCACAGTAAATCAGCGCGTCGGCCAGGCCGGTGATGCCCAGCCCGATGCGCCGCTTGGCCAGCGCCTCCTGGCGCTGTGCTTGCAAGGGAAAGCGCGAGACATCAATGGCGTTGTCCAGCATCCGCACGGCAAGCGTCGTCAGGCGGATCAATTCCGACAGATCGAGCGCGGCCGCCGGCGCAAAGGGCTGGCGCACCAAGGCCGCCAGGTTGATCGACCCCAACAGGCAGGCGCCATAGGGAGGCAGCGGCTGCTCGCCGCAGGGGTTGGTGGCGGCGATGGTTTCGCAGTACCCGAGATTGTTTTCGGCATTGACCCGGTCGATGAAAATCACGCCGGGTTCGGCGCTGCTGTAGGTGGCTTCCATGATCTTGCGCCAGAGGGCGCGCGCGGGAAGGCTGCGGTAGGGTCGGCCGGCAAACTGCAGCGTCCAGGAGTCGTTTTGGCGAACCGCCTGCATGAAGGTGTCGCTGACCAGCACCGACAGATTGAAGTTGGTCAGCCGCCCGGTCTGCTGTTTGGCGTGGATGAATGTCTCGATATCCGGGTGGTCGCAGCGCAGGGTCGCCATCATCGCGCCGCGCCGCGATCCGGCCGAAAGTATGGTGGCGCACATGGCGTCCCAAACGTCCATGAAGCTGACCGGACCGGAGGCGTCGGACCCCAGTCTTAAAACCGGCGCGCCTTTCGGGCGCAGGCTGGAAAAATCATAGCCGATGCCGCCGCCCTGCTGAAGGGTCAGCGCCGCTTCGCGCAGGTGGCTGAAAATGCCGTCCATCGAGTCGGGTATGGCGCCCATGACAAAGCAATTGAACAGCGTGACCTGCCGGTCGCTGCCGGCGCCGGCGAGGATTCGTCCGGCCGGCAGGAAGGCAAAGTCCCGCAGCGCCCCCTCGAAGGCGGCCGCCCAGGCGTCGGGATCGGCCTCGGGCGCGGCCAAGGCCCGCGCGACCCGTCGCCAGCTATCGGAGATGCTGTTGTCCACAGGCTGGGCGTCGCCGGTCTTGAGCTGATATTTGGCCCGCCATATTTGCTCGGAAAGAGGAGACAGCTCGGTCATCGGATTACTCGTTACGCCCGTGGTCTGATTAACTTGCGGCAAGGCAGGTAACGGGCGGACTTGATCGGGTTCTTTTTCTTTCAGCCCTGGGAAGTTAATTGAAAATTCAGGGTTTCTTGCGCCACCATGTCTTGCCCGGCGGTCAGATGTTTTGTCGCCATGCTTTGATGGCGCGCCCGGACGCGGGGCAACCCGCCATCGGCGGCGTCATGGCGGCTTTGCGGGTCCCCCAACCCCGGCAGCGGTTTACGCCGGGTTGGGTGTCGCCGGTTCCCGCCGTGCCATTTTATGGATAGCGCGGTATTTATCCACAGGTTTTTCCACTGGCAAGCCAAGCACGGCTCGGCGCGTCGCTTCGACGCTAGCCGCGCGCCTCGTCGGCCAGCGCGTCGGCCCGTCGGACGTTGGCGTTTTGCGCCAGTTGCTTGCTGTGGGTCTCGATCGCGTCCACCAGTTGGGCCATGAAGACCTTGCGCGGCAAGGCCGGCGGGATCGGCGGCAGGATCCGCACCACGATGGTGCCGGGGTACTTGATGAAGGCATGGCGTCGCCAGAAACAGCCGGAGTTGAGCGCCACCGGCACCACCGGCAGGTTGACCGCTTGATAGAGCGCGGCCACGCCGGGGAGATAGGGTTGGGACTGGCCCGGCATGGTCCGGGTGCCTTCGGGGTAAATGATGATGCTGCGGCCCTCCGCCGCCCGCTGCTTGCCGGCCTTGACCATGGCTTTGAGGGCGGAGGCGCCTTTGGTCCGGTCAATGGCAATGTCGCCGAACAGGCGCAGATACCACCCGAACAGCGGAATGGAGAGCAGCTCCTTTTTCAGCACGAAGACCGGGCAGGGCACAATCAGCGGAAAGACCGCTGTCTCCCAGGTTGACTGGTGTTTGCTGGCAAAAAGGTAGGGTTCGGGCGGCAAATTCTCCAGCCCCTCAACGCGGTATTTTATCCCCACCAGCAGGCGCAGGCCGATCAACAGGCCCCAGGGCCAAAGTCGGCCGCAGATATAGCACACCCGCCAGCCCAGCAGCATGGTCGGCAGCACGATCACGAGAGAGAACGCGGTCCAAAAATAAAAGAAAAGATTGAACAGCGCGGAGCGCAGGATCAGCACGTTAGGGTCACTCCTGAGTCGAGGGAAAGGCTGTAAACAGCTCGGTGAGGAAATACTTGCCTTGAGCCAGCAGGTATTTCAAGAACTCCGAGGCCAGCAAACCCGTGCTGCCCGGCCAGAGCCACCAATCGTCGCCATGAAAGGCTTCCGGGAAGACCGGGTGGGGAATGATCGTTATCTCTGGCAGGGCGCGGCGAAATTCAATCAAACTGCGGGGCATATGGTAGACGGCGGTCACCAGGCGTAGCGAGGTAAAACCCTCTTCCTTGACCCAGCGGGCGGTTTCTTCGGCGTTGCCATGGGTGTTGTCGGCCTCATAGCCCAGAACGATACAGCAGCGCAGTTCGTTGGGGTCCTGCTCGGCAAGGCGCAGCAGTTCGCCCACCTCCACGCCGCGATAGACGCCGGAGATCAGCGCCTTGTCGGCCAGGCCGCGATCGAGCAGCGCCAGACCCCGCGACAGCCGATCGCTGCCCCCGGTCAAGACCACCAGCGCCTCAATGCGCGCCCAGGGCTTGGCTTCCGGCTCGGGCAGTTGCTGGGCGAACCAGGCCAACCCGGCCAGGAAAAGCCCGACCAACAGCGAGGCCAGCAGGAACAGACGGCCAAGCCAGCCGTCGAAGGTGGAAAACCGGCGGGTGTGGCGTTGAAAGCCGCTTTTCATCGCGGCGCCTCCCCCTGGCGAAGGAAGCCGGCTATGGGCTGACAAGGACAGAGCATGATGGACAGAACCTTCAGGGCAGGCGCGCGAGCAGACGCAGGACCGTGGTGCGGGCGGTGAGCATGGCCACCAGGGCGACCACCAGCGGCACCAGCACGAGGATAATCCCGTCCATCACATTCAAGCTTAGGTCGGGCAGCAATGCCGTGGCGTTGCGCGCCAGAAGATAGGTCAGGAAGTAAACCGAGGCCAAGGCGGCGACCAGGCCAAGGATCCCGCCCTTCAGGCCGGTGCGCAGAGCATGATTTTGGAATTGGCTGGCGATATAACGATCCTTGGCGCCCATCAGATGGAGCAGTGAGATCACCTGTTTGTGAATCGACAGACCGGTGCGGGTAACAAAGACAATGGTGATCACGGCGGCAAAACCACTGAACAGCACCACGGTAAAGGCCGCCAATTCAATCGACCGGGCCAGGTCGATCAGGCCGCCGAGCCAGCGCTGATGATCGTCGACAATGGCCCCGGGCACCGCCGCCTCCAGGCGTTCGGCCAGACCGGGCGGCAACAGCAGGGACCGGCTGTCCAGGCTGACGGCGATGAGATTGGGCAGCGGCAATTCGGCGGATTCGGCCATCTCGCCAAGCCAAGGCCGCAGCAGATCGGCGATTTGGCTCTGGCTCAGCACATCGATGAAGGTGACCTTGGGGGTATCTTTCAACACCTGGATCGCCGCCTGAACCCGCTGCTGCTGGTTTGCGGCATCACCGGTTGAATCGGCGGGAATTTGCACCGTCAGACGCCCGGCGAGCGCCGAGTCCCAGCGCTGGGAGATCTTCTGCATCGACAGGGCCGCCACCAAGGCCAGCACGGTGAGATAGACCATGAAGGCGATCAGCCAGGGCAGGTATTTGGCCGACGCGTCTTTGCTGAGCGGTAAGTCGCGATGCCGGGTCAGAGTTTTCACCGCCGCTGTTCTCCTGTCAAAGCCGGACCGGTCTGAAGCAAGCAAGGTCCGTGCGTCCCGGCCTGTTGGTCTCGTTCATGGCTGCGCGCCGATCATCACAGGCCCAGGCGATCTTTTCTGGGCGTCGCGCGGTCGGCGGCTTCCATCAAAACCGCCCCGCCCTTCAAGCGCAACCGCGGATGGGGAAAAGTCTGGGTCAAGGGCTCGTTATGGGTGGCGATCAACACGGTGGTGCCGTTGCGGTGAAGCTCCTGAAAGAGATAGAGCAGCCGCTCGGCAATGCGGTCGTCGACGTTGCCGGTGGGCTCGTCGGCCAACAGCAGGCTGGGGCGTCCGATGACCGCGCGGGCAATGGCCACCCGTTGTTGCTGACCGCCGGAGAGCGTCGCCGGGCTGGCCTCCAGACAGTCACTCAGCCCGACCCAATCGAGCAGTTCGATCACCATGGATTTGATCTTGCCCTCGGCGGTGCCGAGAATGCGCAAGGGAAGGGCGACGTTTTCAAAGGTGGAAAGGTGGTCGATCAGCCGGAAGTCCTGGAAGACCACGCCAATGCGTCGGCGCATCAGCGCCCGGTCTTCGCGCGAGATTTCCGCCACATCCCGACCGAACAGGCTCAAACGGCCCTGGCTCGGCCGCTGACCAAGGTAAAGCAGTTTGAGCAGCGAAGATTTACCCGCGCCGCTGGAGCCGAGGAGAAACTGGAAGGACCCCGGTTCCAAATGGAACGAGAGCCGGCGAAGAATCTCCGGGCCGTTCCCATACTGAAGACTGACATTTTCAAAGCGAACCAATGGCCTGGCGTCCTTCCTGAAGACGACTCGATGGACCGTCAGGCCGAACTTGCCATGCCGACGCACGCAGGTAAAGCAGTGGCAAAGCCCGCGAGCTTTGCTTGCCTTGGACTAAAGCTCGCGGGTATAAGACTTATCGTCCTGTCACCAGAAAAAAGAGCCGCGGTCAGTCCATGGAACTCGCTTGTCCCGTTTGTAGTACCCGTTTCCGGGTGCCGGATTCTGCCATTGGACAGGAGGGCAGAAAAGTTCGCTGCACAAAATGTCAGCACATCTGGCATCAGCCCGCGCCTATCCCCGAGTCGACGCCGCCGTCGTCAGACCCTGACGACAGCCCCGCCGACAGCAATGCGGACCCATCGCAGCAACTCGGCGAAGAAGAAATCGTCGGCTCTCTCGGCTCTTTCATGGCCGGTCCCGAGGTGGATGAGGAGGAGGCCGCTTTCGAGCGTCGCCGCCGCCGCGCCGGCACTCGGCCGGTCGCCAAGTCCAAGCCGAAAGGCAAGGCGGGGCTGGTTTTCGGCTGGCTGCTATTGCTGCTGGTGATTGGCGGCCTGGTTGGCGGCGGCTGGTTTTATAAGAGCCGGGTGGTGGCGCTGCTTCCGGTGACCGCCAAGCTCTATGACCTGGCCGGGATCGCTGTGGAGGTTCCCTACCCGGGCTTCGTGGTCGTTCCGGGGGTTAAAACCACCGCGCAGGAAGTTGACGGCCGGAAAATTTGGCTGATTGACGGTGAAGTGCGCAACGTCGGGGTGCGTCCGCGACCGTCGCCAAAGCTGGTGGCGCGCGTTATGAAGGATGACCAGCCGCTGAAAAGCTGGACGTTTGAAATCGGCGGCGGCGATGTGGAACCGGGCGAGACAGTGCCGTTCGAAACCTCGGTCGAAGAGCTGCCCGGCGCGACCCGTCTTTCGGTCGATTTCATCGATGAACCGGCGATCAACAATTAGTCCATCAACAATTGGTTTAGGCACAGCCAGTCGCGGTTAACGTGTTGAATCTCGGTGCCGGATCGGGCGAGTCACGCGGTAAAACAAGCGCCGCATGAGCAATTGAGCAAGCCGCCGGCCCTTTGTCGGCGGCTTTGTTCTTGATGATTGCCGACGCCCTGGAATAAAGCAAATGATGACCGATCCTGATTGGGCAGCTACTACAATCTGCCCGTCAAAATAGCGGTTTATCTTGTTGTGATTCGTTAAGCGCTTGGCGATGGCCATTGTTTACCATAGATATATTCATCTATAGTGCAGGACAATGCTCCTTGAGTCGAACAGCAGGGCTTGCCGCTGTGGCAACTCATCGATCGGCTGGACTATGCTGGGTTGAGCGGGTCGGTTGCCGAGGCCGGTCAAGTCAGGAAGGGAGGCTGGCGCGATGGTTCGTGTGCTTATTGCTGAAGACGATACCTCCGTTCGCACCTTTGTGGCGCGGGCGTTGGCGCATCGCGGCTATGAGACAACGGAGGTGGAGGACGGCGTTCAGGCCCTGGAGGCTTTGGACGGCCAGGACTATGACCTTCTGCTGACCGATATTTCCATGCCCGGTCTCGATGGCATCGGTCTGGCGTTGAAGGTGACCCGCGACCAGCCGGATCTGCCGATCTTGATGATGACCGGCTATTCCGCCGAGCGGCAACGCGCCCACAATCTTGAGGAGTTGATCAGCGGCGTGCTGGTCAAGCCCTTCACCTTGAAGCAGGTCTGTGATGCGGTCGACGACGCGTTGGGCTTGATCAAGGCCGACTGACGGGCCGCTTGCTTCTTCGCCCGGTCGTGGGTCCCTGCCGCGTCCCGCTGCGTTCTGCTGCGCGGTTTGCCGTTTCGACGGCCTCAGAAGCGGTCTAGCAGGCGATCCAGATAGTCCAGTTCGAGCGCCGGGCGCTGCTGTTCGCCCCGTCGGCGCTGAAGTTCGTTCAAAATCGCCTTCGCCTTGGGCAGATCGACGTCGGTGGGGACGATCTTCTCATTTTGATTGGGCTGCTGGCCGCCGCCGCGGCCCAGGGGATCATCGCCCTGGCCCGGTTGGTCGCCGCGCGCGCCGCCTTCGTTGCCGCTGCCCTTGCCGATTTGTTGCCGCAACGACTCCAGCATAACGTCCAGGCCCTGTTGCAGTTGATCGACGGCCTCCATCTGGGGATTGAGCGCCATTTCCGGCGATCCCTGGTTGAAGGCGTCGCGGGCGGCCCGCATGGCCTGTTCGGCATTGCTGAGCTGGCGGGGAATCTGACCGGTCAGATTTCCAAAGCGCCGCATGATATCTCCCAGCTCACGCCGCAGTAGCTCCTGCGCGCTGGCGTCGCCGCTGTTGGAACTCTGCCGCCCCTGTTTGCCGTCTCTTCCCTGTTCGCCGTCCTGCGTGGGCTGATTGCCTCGTTGCCGTCCCAGGCCCTTGTCCTGCTGCCGTTGCTGAAAGGTTCGATCCAGCAGCGACTGTTGATCGCGCCGCAGTTGGTCCATGCGCTGCATCAGCGCGCGGGCGTCCTGGGTTTGCTGGCTGGTGGTCCCGCTCTGCGTGCGCGCTTGCAGGTTTTCCAGCATCTGCTGCAGTTGCTCGAGCATCCGGCGCGCTTGATCCCTGGCGCCGATCTGCGCCAGTTGCCGCGCCTGGTCAAGCAGGTCGCGCAGGTCGTCACGATCGAGAATTTCGGCATTTTCCGGCAGGTCGGGGCTCAGGGTCGGGTCGGCGCCGTCCTGGCGACGCTGCTGGCGGGCCTGTTCCACCAATGCCTGCAAGAAGCGGTCCATGGCGGCTTCCACCGCCTGCATGAGGCGATCAATTTCCTCCTGCGGGGCATCGTTGGCCAGCGCGTCGAGCAGTTCCTGTTGCAGGGCGCGCAGGTTCTGCTCGGCCAGGGTGACGCTTCCCTGCTCCAGATGCAGCGCCAGGTACCACAGCAGGTCCTGCGCCTCGCCGACGGCGGTGGCGCGGCGGTCCTGGGCCAGACCTTGGCTGGCCACGCTCAACCCCAGAGCCACCACCAGGTCGTTGCCGTAGCCTTCGGGCTGTTTTCGCAGCTTCTCCAAGGCCAGGCTGACCGGCATTCGCGCGTTGGGGGTGCGCGCCAAGTCGCGCCGCAGCGCGATCAGCGCCCGCGCCAGCGGATGGCTGAAGTTTCGCTGGGGCAAGATGATGGCAAGGCTTTCACTTTGGCCAAACTGGCCCAACTCATCTTCCCCGCGCAGGGTCACGGTGACCGGCAGCCCGGCCCAGCGGTGGGCGCCTAAATCTTGGTAGAGGCGGCTCTCCACCAGCTTGTTGTTGGGCGCCAGCGGCAAAGACAGCGGAAGCTCCAGGCGCGCGTCCGCGCCGTTCTGCCGGCTAACGATCAGTGTGAGTTGGCGAAGGCCATAGTCGTCTTCGGCCCGATAGTGCAGTTGCAGGGCGCCCCGTCCGGTTCGGCCGGGGGGGCTGAGATAGCGGATCACCGGACGGCTGTCGGGGATCAGGTTGATCCGCCAGCTTTGCAAGGGCTGCCCATCCTGGGTGAGTTGCAGTTGCGCGCCCCGGGTTAACGCCATCTCCAGCCGGAACAGCTGGTCGGTTTCCCGCTCGAAAGCTTGCGCCTGTCCGTCAATGTTGAGCTGCGGCAACGCCGCGCCGCCTTGGACCTGCGCCAAGAAGCGGGTGTTCTGGGGAACCGGGATCGGGTCTTCCCGCGCCACGTTCTTGCCCAGGGATCCGAGGTAGCGGGGGGGCAGGCCGGTGTAGGCGGGCGGGGTGATCCAGGCGTCAAAGCCGCGCGGCGCCGAAAGATCGGGCGCCGCAAAGCGCGGCTGCACGGCCTGGGACAATCGGGCGCCGCGCTCGGGCCCGGCCACCACCAGGGCGACCAGCAGCAGCAGCGCCAGCAGCCCGCGCAGCTCCCAGGGGTTTTGCTTCAGCCAGGAGCTTTCCGGCCAGTGATTTTTCAAGTCCGCCAGATCGCCGCGCGTGCGCGTCTGATAGACCTGCCACAGCAGACGGCTGCCGGGGTCGTCGAGCTGTTCCGGCAGCCGGTCGTCCAACAGCGCCAGCGGTCGATGGGGCAGGCCGTTCAACCGTTCGAGACGCCGCCGGGCCGCCGAATGGCTGGGCCAGTCGAATTTTCGCCACAGGCGCAGCAAGGCGGCGGCCAGCCCGAGGACGAATCCCGCCAGCAGGGCGGTGTGCAGCCAGCCGGCAAGCCGTGGGAGCAGATCAAACAGCGCAACGATCAGGAAAGCCGCGATCAGCGCCGCCGGCGGCCACAGCAGCGGCCAGAGCCGTTCCCAGGCCAGGGCCGCCTTGGCCCAAAAGAGGTGGGACTGAAGCGCGCGGGGTGACAGCGGCCGGCGCGCGCCGTCCCGCCGGGGCGGCCGGTTTGCTGTCCCGTTCCGGCGGGAGGGCTTGGCAAAAGGCCAGATCACAGCCCGAAGCGCTCCTCTTGTTGGCCGGGCCACCCCATTAGGGATGGCCTTCCGGTTTCAGGAGCGCCGGTTGTCGCGCGACGGGCGCTCCCCATTTTCCAAGGACCCGTCGCCAGTCGGCGACGGCCTATTCGGCGGCCGCCTCCGACGATAGCCAGTCTGGAAGTAAATCCTTGGCGATCATTTCGTCAAAAGTTGGGCGCGGGCTGATTACCGACCAGCTATCGCCGCGCACCATGACCTCGGGGGCGGTGCGTCTGGAATTATAGGTCGAAGACATGGTTGCGCCATAGGCTCCGGTTGAAAAAACCGTGAGCAGATCGTCGGCCGTCAGCGGCGGCAGCGGGCGCTGCAAGGCGAGGTAGTCGCCGCTTTCGCAGATTGGCCCCACCAGATCGGCCGGTTGGTAGGTCGCATCCTTGGCGGCTTCCGCAACCGGGAGAATGTCGTGCCAGGCTTCGTAAAGGGTCGGGCGGATCAGGTCATTCATCGCCGCGTCGGCGATCACGAAACGACGGCTGGAGCCCTCCTTGACGTAGATGACGCGGGTCAGCAGCAGACCGCAGTCGCCCACCAGGTAGCGTCCGGGCTCGACCACCAGCGGCACGCCCAGATTGCCCAAGGTGCGCTTGACCAAGGCCGCGTAGTCTTCCGGCGTGGGCAGTTCTTGGCCCTGGTAGGCAATGCCCAGGCCGCCGCCCAGGTCCAGGTGTTGCAGCGGATAGCCCTTGGCCCGGAACGCGGTGAACAGCTCGGCGATGCGGCGGTAGGCGGCTTCGAAGGGCGCCAACTCGGTCAATTGCGAGCCGATATGGACGGAAAAACCTTCCAGCTTGATGCCGGGCAGCGACTGGGCCAGATCCATCACCGCCGGGGCCTGGTCAATGTTGATGCCGAATTTGTTGTCGGACTTGCCGGTGGTGATTTTGGCGTGAGTGCGCGCGTCGACATGGGGGTTGATGCGCAGCACCACGGTCGCCGTCTTGTCGCGCGTCACCGCGACGGCGCTCAGCGCCTTCAGCTCCTGCGCCGATTCCACGTTGAACTGCTTGATGTTCTGGTGGAGGGCGAAATCCAGTTCCTCCTTGGTCTTTCCAACGCCGGCAAACACAACCTTGTCCGCCGGGATGCCTGCCGCCAAAGCCCGGCGCAGTTCGCCTTCTGACACCACATCAGCGCCGGCGCCCAGGGCCGCGAAGGTGCGAATCACCGCCTGGTGGGGATTGGCCTTGATGGCGTAGCAGATGGAGATGTCCAGACCGGTGGCGCTCAGGGCCGCGCTGAATCGACGATAGGTTCGCTCCAGACCGGCGCTGGAGTAGACAAAGCAGGGGCTGCCGACCGCCTGGGCCAGGCGCGCCAGGGCAACGGCTTCGACATGCAGCTGACCGTCACGGTATTGATACTCTTCGCCGTGGGACTGGGGAGAGGGAGGGGTCATTCTTTCGGTCCATAGGTCTTGCTGGTCGTGCTCAGCGGATCGTAGCGACCCGGCTGGGGGTTGAGCGTCTCATAGGCCTTCGTCTTGTTTTGCGCCGGGTCATCGCTGGCTTGGTTTTCTTGCGGCGCGGGCAGAACGCTTTCCGGCGCGGGATAGGTCTTGGGATAGCGGTAGCTCGACTCCTGGCCTTCCGGCGGTTTGATCGGGCCAACCTTGCCACAGGCCGATAGCGCGAAGGCGGCCAAAACAACCGCAACCAGGCCTCTGCCGGCCAGATAAGACGAAGATGGTTTTCCGTGGCGCATGGGTGAACTTTCCTCGGGCGAGATCAAAGGCGATGAACGAAGAGTCAATTTATCGCAGAGAATCGACGTAACCCCAATAGGGTGGAACGGCGGGCCGGCAAAGCCGCAGCCGCGTGCGCGGTCAGAGAAAGCGCTGCCGCGCCGTGGCGATGGCTTCGCGCACCCGGGTCGGCGCGGTGCCGCCCTGGGAGGTTCGGCTGGCGATCGAGCGCGCCACGGTCAGCACCTCGAAAATACCCTCGGTGATGCGAGGCTCCACGGCCCGCATGTCTTCCAGGCTCAACCCCGATAGATCCACGCCCTCGCGTTCGGCCTTGGCGACCAGGCTGCCGGTGATGTGATGGGCGTCGCGGAATGGCAGGCCCAGCGTGCGCACCAGCCAGTCGGCCAGATCGGTCGCGGTGATGAAGCCTTCGGCGGTGGCGGCGGCCATCTTCTCCCGCTTGGCGCGGAGGTCGCGCACCATGCCGGTGGTGGCGGCCAGGCAAACAGCCAGGGTGTCGTAGGCGTCGAACAGCGGTTCCTTGTCTTCCTGCATGTCCTTGCAGAAGGCCAAGGGCAATCCCTTCATGACGATCAGCAAGGCGTTGAGCGCGCCAACCACGCGGCCGGTCTTGCCCTTGATCAGCTCCGCCGCATCGGGATTTTTCTTCTGCGGCATGATCGAACTGCCGGTGGTGAAGGCGTCACTCAGCTCGATAAAGTCGAAGCCGGAAACACACCAGATGATGACTTCCTCGGCAAAGCGGGAAAGATGCACGGAGGTGATGGATGCGGCGGCCAGAAATTCGATGACGAAGTCGCGGTCGCTGACCCCGTCCAGGGAATTGGCGGTCGGGCGATCAAACCCCAGGGCCTTGGCGGTCCGTTCCCGGTCGAGGGGAAAGGAGGTGCCGGCCAGCGCGGCCGAGCCCAGCGGGCATTCGTTGAGCCGGCGGCGGCAGTCGGCGAAGCGTCCGCGATCACGGCCGAACATCTCGGTGTAGGCCATCAGGTGGTGGCCGAAGGTTACCGGCTGGGCCGCCTGCAGGTGGGTGTAGCCGGGCATGGCGGTCTCGGCTTCGGTTTCCGCCTGCTCCATGAGGGCGGCCTGCAGGTCCTGCAACTGACCATCCAGCGAATCGATGGCGTCACGCACCCAGAGGCGGAAGTCGGTGGCCACCTGGTCGTTGCGGGATCGCCCGGTGTGCAGGCGCCCGGCGACGTCGCCGATGATTTCCTTCAGCCGCGCTTCCACATTCATGTGGATGTCTTCCAGGGCGCGCGAATATTGGAAGGCGCCGCTCTCGATTTCTTGAAGGATTTGCTCTAGACCGGCTTGGATCGCCGCCCCATCATCCTTTGAGATGATCTTTTGCGCGCTCAGCATGTCGGCGTGCGCCTGACTGGCGCGGATGTCTTGCCGGTAAAAACGTCGATCAAAGTCGATCGAGGGGTTGATCAGTTCCATGACTTCGGCGGGACCGCCGGAAAAGCGGCCGCCCCACATGGCGTTGGCAGGCTGGATCTCAGGTTTTTTTGCGTCGCTCACGGGCTTTGCTCGATGACTTGTGTTTCAAATAACTTGGATGGGATGATGTAACGGATGGGGACGGGAAAACGAAAGCTTTTTACGTTTTTTCTAGCCGCAGGGCTGCTGTTCGTCTTTGGCACAGTTGGTTTGGGCGGCGCTCGATCCCTTGCGGCGGCGTCTGCGACCGGTGGACCGGGAGGGCAGGCGCAGGCTTCGAAGCCGCCGCCCTTGAACGGGGTCTTGCAGGATAACTTCTTGCTATTTGACCCGCCGCCGCGCGCGCCCACCACGCCGTTCGGGCTGTTCGTCGACGGCCAGCAAAGCACTATCACCCTCGCCGACTTCCAGGGCAAGGTGCTGCTGGTTAATTTTTGGGCCACCTGGTGTGCGCCCTGCGTGCGCGAAATGCCGTCGCTCAATCGCCTGCAGGCCAAGTTCAAGGACCGGGGGCTGGAGGTGCTCACGGTCTCGAACGACCGCCTGGGCATCGCGCAGGTAACACCCTTCTATGCCGAACTGGCGTTGGATAGCCTGGGGTACTACCTCGATCCCCGCGCCGAGCTGGCGCAGGCATTGGGTGTGCGCGGCTTGCCAACCACCTATCTGATCGACGCCCGGGGCCGGGTGATCGGCGGCCTGCTCGGCGCCATGGAGTGGGACAGCCCCGAGGTGGAAACCCTGTTGAATTACTATTTGCAAAAGCGTCCGGAGGCAGCGTGACGCCGCCGTCTCGGTCGGTCACACCCGACTAGCGGGTGGGAACGGGGATCTCGCCGTTGTAGTCATAGAAGCCGCGCCCGGCTTTCCGTCCGATCCAGCCGGCCTCGACGTATTTCACCAGCAGCGGACAGGGCCGATACTTGCTGTCGGCGAGTCCTTCATACAGCACGAACATGATGGCCAGGCAGGTGTCCAGACCGATGAAGTCGGCCAGTTCCAGCGGGCCCATCGGGTGATTGGCGCCCAGCTTCATCGCCGTGTCGATGGCCTCGACCGAGCCCACGCCTTCATAGAGGGTATAAACCGCCTCGTTGATCATCGGCAGCAGGATGCGGTTGACGATAAAGGCCGGAAAATCCTCGGCGGCGACCGAAGTCTTGCCCAGCCGGTCGGTCAGGCCGCGAATTGCCGAAAAGGTCGGCTCGCTGGTGGCGATTCCGCGGATCAGCTCGACCAGCTGCATCAAGGGCACCGGGTTCATGAAGTGCATGCCCATGAAGCGCTCGGGCCGATCCGTGCCCGCCGCCAGCCGGGTTACCGAAATCGACGAGGTGTTGGTGCAGACAATGGTGTCTTTGCGCAGCACCGGGCAGAGCTGGTTGAAAATCTGGCGCTTCAGATCCTCGTTTTCCGTCGCCGCCTCGATCACCACATCGCAGTCGCCAAATAGGGCGATGTCCGTGCTGTTTTCGATGTGGGCCAGGGCGGCCTGCTTGTCGGCCGGTTGGATCAACTGGCGCTTGATCTGACGGTCCATGTTGGCGCCGATTTTGGCCAGCGCCTTGTCGATCTGTTCCTGATTGACGTCCTGGAGTTTTACATCATAACCGGCCAGCGCGCAGACATGGACGATGCCGCTGCCCATCTGGCCGGCGCCGATGATGCCAATGGTCTTGATTTCTTCAGGAATGGACTGCGCGTTGGACTGGTCAGACATGGTCAGCGGTTCTCAAAAGGGTTGGAAGTTGGGAAATTATTTTTATTGAAGCCTGCGGATTGAAGACCGGGCATGGGCGCGGGTCAAGCTTTTATTGCATTGCAATAAAATGCCGCAGGCAAAGATTCCATAGTCAAGGGCGGCTGGCGGGCGCGCCGCGCCGCGAAATGACCATGGTTCTCTAATGTTTGGCCAGTAGGGCATAAGAATAAGGCTTGGAAAGCCCTCGCCTTCCAAGCCTTACTTTACTTTCATCCAGCAATTGCAAAAGGCAATTCCAGTTAATCGTTTCTACCGGCGCGCGGAAGCGGACTTCGCGTCGCCGCCGCCCGAGCCTGTGACCGACTCTGGCGTGACTTGCCCGCCAGGATACCGATAGGAAGCGGCGCTGCGGTTTAAACGGGAAGCCAGTTAAACCGATCCGGCCTTAGTCGAGAGCGGCTTCCAGTTCGGGCACGGCGGTGAAGAGATCCGCCACCAGGCCATAGTCGGCGACCTGGAAGATCGGGGCTTCTTCGTCCTTGTTGATGGCGACGATGACCTTGGAGTCCTTCATGCCGGCCAAGTGCTGAATCGCGCCGGAGATGCCGACCGCGATGTAGAGGTCGGGGGCAACCACCTTGCCGGTCTGACCCACTTGGTAGTCGTTGGGGACATAGCCGGCATCCACCGCGGCGCGGCTGGCGCCGACAGCGGCCCCCAGCTTGTCGGCAATTCGCTCCAGCATGGCGAAGTTTTCGCCGGACTGCATGCCGCGGCCACCGGAGATCACGATCTTGGCGGTGGTCAATTCAGGGCGTTCCGACTTGGTCAGCTCCTGGCCCAGGAAAGCGGACAGCGCCGCGTCGGCGCCAGAGGCAAGCGCTTCGATGGTCGCCGAACCGCCTTCGGCGGCGGCGGGCTCAAAGGCGGTGGTGCGCACGGTGATGACCTTCACCTTGTCGCTGGACTGAACCGTGGCCAGCGCATTGCCGGCGTAGATCGGGCGGACAAAGGTGTCGGCACTTTCCACGGCGGTGATGTCGGAGATCTGCTGAACGTCGAGCAGCGCCGCGACCCGGGGCAGAATGTTTTTACCGGAGGTGGCGGAGGGCGCCAGAATATGACTGTAGCCCTTGGCCAGCTGAACCACCAGCGGGGCGACATTTTCCGCCAGGCCATGGCCGTAGATCTCGGCGTCGGCGGTAAGCACCTTGGCCACGCCGTCAATCTTTGCGGCGGCCTGGGCGGTCGCGGCGCAGTCGTTGCCGGCGACCAGGACATGGATGTCACCACCAAGGGCCTGCCCAGCGGCGACCGCGTTGTAGGTGCCGGCGTGCAGGGCGCCGTTCTCGTGGTCTGCGAGAATAAGGATGCTCATCAGATCACCTTTGCTTCGTTCTTCAGTTTGTCGACCAGTTCGGCGACGCTTTCGACCTTCACGCCCGCTTTGCGTTCGGCCGGCTCGGTAACCTTCAACACGCTCAGGCGCGGGGTCACATCAACGCCCAGTTCATCGGGGGTCATTTTGTCGATCGGCTTTTTCTTCGCCTTCATGATGTTGGGCAGGGAGGCGTAGCGCGGTTCGTTCAAGCGCAGGTCGGCGGTGACCACGGCGGGCAGCGTCACCTGGATGGTTTCCAGGCCGCCGTCAACTTCGCGGGTGACCTTGAGCGCGCCATCGGTCTTTTCCAGCTTGGAGGCGAAGGTCGCCTGGGACCAGCCGAGCAGCGCGGACAGCATTTGGCCGGTCTGGTTGTAGTCGTTGTCGACGGCCTGCTTGCCGAGCAGCACCACGTCCGGCTGCTCCTTCTCGACCACGCCCTTGAGTAGCTTGGCGATCGCCAGGGGCTCCAAGGTTTCGTCGGTTTCAACCAACACACCCCGATCCGCACCCATGGCCAAGGCCGTGCGGATGGTCTCCTGGCTGGACTGTGCGCCACAGGAAACCACGATAATTTCAGAGGCGATGCCCGCTTCCTTCATGCGAATCGCCTCTTCGACGGCAATTTCACAGAACGGGTTCATTGACATTTTGACGTTCTGGGTTTCAACCCCAGTTCCATCCGACTTCACGCGAACCTTGACGTAAGCGTCAATCACGCGTTTTACGGCGACGAGTACCTTCATGTTTCAGCTCAATCTCTTGCTCGCTGGACAAGGTGCGCATTACTTAGCATGCAAACACCAGTGGGAGGCTTTCGCCCCATGTGTTGCGACCGCACAATAGGTAGATGACGAAAAGCTGTCAATCACTGTGCAACATCTGTTTTTCCGCTTACCAAACATTTGATTTGTTTAAGGTTTATCGGTTCTTCCCCGGAACCCATAAAACATCG
>TARA_R110002072_G_scaffold116942_3_pt1 | contig 24494 bp, 24 predicted proteins | sample TARA_R110002072 | Tara Oceans TARA_R110002072 (sample SAMEA4397118) | marine metagenome | biome: Polar Biome; feature: [SRF] surface water layer (ENVO:00010504); material: water (ENVO:00002006), including particulate matter (ENVO:01000060) such as... | depth 5 m | reverse complement strand
TCGGGCTCGGGTTCGGGTTCGGGTTCGGGCTCAGGTACCGGCTCAGGTTCCGGCTCATCAGGCACGACCACAGTCTCGGGCGGCGGAGGAAGAGCGGGCGCAGGAACTTCCCGCGCCAGATCTGCCACCAGTTCCGCGGCGAACTCCGCCGTCTCGCCGCTCAGGAAGCCTTCGGAAAGGTCGGAGAGATCGGCTGCCCCGCTGGAGAAGACCGCATCGATCGCCCTGGCCGGTCCGGCCTGGACCAGCCCATACCTACCGCCGACCGCCGTCGCGCCCGATGTCGGCTGCAGACTGGCGCCCGCGGCCGGCTGCACGTCGGCGCCCGCAGCCGGTCCCGCAGCAGGGCGGGCGGGCGAATCGAGCACCTTGCGTTCGCCGTTCTCCACGACCAGCCGCAACCGGTCGTCCGCCGCGATCATCGCGACCGCACCCGGCATAACCAGATCGCGCGCGCCGCCGTCGAGGGTGGCGACCTCGACCGCGCCTTCGAGCACCTGCATCGAGGCTCCCTCGGGCGCGACGGTGATCGTGAAGCTCGTCCCCTTGACGACAGCCGCGAGATAAGGCGTCTCCACGCCGAAATGAGGCTCGGGCTGCTTGCCGATATCGAACAGCGCGCTGCCCCAATCCTGCAGCACCTGGATCACGCTGCGCTCGGCATCGGCGGCGGGGATGCGGATCTGCGAATTGCGCCGCAGGGTGACGAACTCGCGACCGCGAACCAGGACCGCATTGCCATCGGCGCCCGTCCGGACAGTCGCACCCGGCGGAACGCTCGCCCCGCGCTGCGCCGTACGGACCTTGGCTTTCTCGCTTATCTGGACCTGACCGCGCGCCTCGCTGACCGTCCAGGGTCCGCTCTGCGCCATCGCGCTGGTGCTGCACAGCAGCAGCGCGAGCGACGAAATGGACATGATCTTCTTACGCACAGACGGTCTCCTTCACCGTATCACTAGCCCCGGTGGTCGGAACAACTGGTTGAGACGCAAGGTAAATCTTCTGTGAAGTTGAGCCTCTCTTAACCCTTTGAAAGGCAGGGAGGGCGGGTAATGATGGAACAGGTTCGCATGCAATCCTTGCTTAAGATCGCGATGGCCGGCTTCGGCCTGCTCGCAGGCGGACCGCTTGCGGCGCAGGATGCACTCGATCGCACCGATCCCACCCAGGAGGAACGGGAGGAGCAGGATATCCCGGGATTCGAAGGGACCCCGGTCGAACTCGAATTCCCACCGATCGCGATCGACAACACGGTCTTCGACGATACCGCATATGATGTCGGGGCCATCGTGCTCGACAATCTGATCGCGCTGACACCGGGCGATTTCGCCGATATCGTGCAGGATTACGCCGCGCGGACGCTGACGCCGGGCGAGCTGTCCGCCTTGAGCGACCGGGTCGCCGCGCGGGCGCGCGAAAACGGTTACATCTTCGCCTCTGCATTTATCGCCCCGCAATCGCTGACCGGCGGCGTGCTGCGCGTCCGGGTCGAGGAAGGGGTGATCGACGACATCCGGATCCAGGGTGCGGACGATCCCGCGATCCGCGCGCAGCTCCAGCCTCTGCTCGACGGACGACCGGTGACCCTGGCACGGCTGGAGCGACAGGTGCTGCTGGCCGACGATATCGCGGGCGTTTCGCTGCGCCGCCCGCGCTATGCGCGCGAGGGGGGACGCGGCGTTTTGATCGTCGAGGCCGCGCGCGCCCGTTTCTCCGGGCGGGCCGAACTCGCCAATGACGGTTCGCAGCCGATCGGTCCGCTGCGCGCCCGGATCGATATCGATGCCAACGGCCTGCTCTCGCCCTTCGACGAGGTCGATTTCACCTATTCGACGGTCCCCGACAGCCCGAGCGAACTGCAGTTCGTCCGCGGCCGCTATGGCATCGTGCTCACCCCGCAAGGGACGGAATTCGTCGCCACCGGCTCCTATTCGGCGACCAATCCCGGAGCCTATCTCGAAGAACGCCGCATTTTCGGCCAATCGGTGCAGATCGGCGGGCAATTGCGGCACCCGCTGCGCCGCTCGCGCGGCTTCTCGCTCTGGCTCGACGCGGAATTCGAATATCGCGACCTGCGCCAGGAGCGGTTCGACGCTCTCGCTCGCCACGACCGTATTCCTGTGGTTCGGACCAGCCTCTACAGCCGCGCCATCGCAGTCGGCGGAGCGCTCAGCGCCAGGCTGACCCTGTCGCAGGGGCTCGATATTCTCGGCGCCACCCAGCGCGGCGACCCGCTCGCCTCGCGGCCCGACGCATCGCCCGACTTCACGGTTCTCTCCGGCTGGGTGAGGTGGCAGCGCGATCTCTCGGGCCCCTTCAGCTTGGCCCTCGCCGGGCAGGGCCAGATATCCTCCACCCCGCTGCTCATCACCGAAGACATCGGGCTGGGCGGCAACCGCTTCCTGCGCGGCTACAATTTCAGCGAGCGCTCGGGGGACAACGGGATCATGGGCTCGGCCGAACTGCGCTACGACTGGGACGAGGCTTTCGGGCTGGTTCGCGGCATGCAGCTCTACGCCTATGCCGACGGGGGAGTGGTCGGCAATCTCGACGACGGCCGCGGCAGCGGCTCGCTCGCATCTGGGGGCGGCGGCATCCGCACCGACATCACCCGCGATCTCGACCTCGATCTGGAACTGGCGGTCCCGCTGACCGGGGCGCGCTACGATACCGATGACAAATCGCCGCGTTTCAACGTGTCGGTGAGCCAGTCCTTCTGAGCGAAGTCGGTCCGCTGCGGCCCGTCAGCGAGCGAGCGACCCTTTCGGGCGGTTCGACAGGGCGAGGTCGTGGAAGCCGATACCCGCGAAGGCGCGCCATGCGGATGCCGCCCGCGCGACTTCGCGTGCGGCTGCAAACATCCGCCGTTCGTCGCCAAGAAAGCTGATCCGGTCCGATGGCGTTCGGATCACGCCGCGGCCCGCATAGACCGCATCCTTCTCGATCGGCGCCGATCGTCCGCGGGCGGCGGGAACAGGGTCCTCCTCGGCCTCGCAAGCGACGGGCCCGGCCTCCAATGCGATCCGCACCCGCTTGCCCGCCATTCCGCCCCAGCGAAGCAGAGGCTCGGCCAAGGATGCGGCAAGCGCACTGTCGGTCCGATAGCTCATGACGGTCAGTTCCTTCACCGAGTCCTCGACATCGCGCAGGAACCGGGCGCCAGCCGGTTCGTCCGCGATCCAGAATGGCAGGACGAGATGGACCGGACCGCCCACCGCCTGCGCCAAGGCGATGACGGCGTCGCTCCACGCCGCGTGGTCGACCGATTTCGTTCCCCAATCGGGCAAGGCGTAAGGCTCGATATCGTACTGAATTCCCGCAAGCCGCGCCGCTGCAGGCACATCCTCTTGGTACCGCGCGATAGACCGCGCCCGGGCGAGCGCATTGGCCAGGCCTTCACGAAGGATCATATGCGGATCGCCCTCGACCGCTTCGACCGCGATGTTCGCTTTCGCGGCTTGGCGAATAAAGCTGGCGAGTTCGGGTCGGTGCTCGACTTCGCCAGCGGCGATGACGAGCGTGATATAGAGGTGCTTCACCCCCCGCGCGGCAGCATTGCGAACAAGTGCGTGGCCGCCATCTCGCCAGGCCTCCGGCTGCCAGACCCATGCCCCTGCATCCAGGGTGTGCGGGGCGGGGGCCGCCGCCGCCGTGTCGTGCTCCCGCTCGGGTGGCCATGGCGGGAAGGGGTATGTTACCGCGCCGGGCATGTCGAAACTCCGGGTTTGCCGGCGTGAACGACCGCGGGCGAGGTGATGAAAATGCTCAAGATCCCTGGCAAAAAACATGGGAACGCGCGGAGCATGCAGAACCTTGGAGGCGATGTATGCTACACGAATTATAGGACTGGCGATTTTTGCAGGCGACCGGGCATCGATCCCATGGATCTCCGCCGATTCGCTTTCGGCCGGCGCACGGGGCCAGCGCACCAGGCCAGCGCACCGGGGCAGGGCCCGCGGAAGATCGCGCTGTATTCCTAACCAAATGTGAATGTTTCGCTCGCAGGACGGACCGATGAAAACAGTGTTGGTGGTAGACGACGAGCCGCTCCTGACGGAGCTCCTCGAATTCAGGCTTTCTGCTCGGGATTACAATCCCATAATTGCGCACGACGGGCGCGAGGCGCTCGCCCGGCTGGAGGATTCGGCGCCCGATGCCGTGGTGCTCGATGCCATGATGCCCGTCCACGACGGGTTCGAAGTGCTGCGCCGGATGCGAGCGTCCGAAGCGCATGCGCGCACCCCGGTCATCATGCTTACCGCCCGAAGGGGCGAACAGGACGTCGTCAGCGCGCTCGAACTCGGCGCCAACGACTATCTGGTGAAGCCCTTCATGCCCGAAGAACTGCTGGCGCGGCTCGAACGGCTGCTGAAGGACGAATCGTGAAAGCTGCGCTGATCGCCGGTGCGGTTCTGGCTGGCTGGCTGACCGTATCGCCTGCGCCGGCCGCCGCCCAGCCGCGCCCCTATGAAGAAGCCGTCGCGGCTCGCCAGGCGGGCGAGCCCGGCAGAGCCGTCGAACTGCTCGAGCCCTGGGTGGCGGCAAACCCGCAGGATGTCGATGCGCGGCTGCAGCTTGGATACGCCTTGCTCGCCCTGGAGGATTTCGATGCCGCCGAGGCCGAGTTTCGCTCCGTGCTCTCGGTAGCGCCCGATTATGCCGATGCGGCGCAAGGGCTCGCGCTGATCGCGCAGCGGCGCGGCGCCCCTTCGCCGCGGCAGCGCCATGTCTATGTCGAAGGGGCGATCAGCGACCTGTCGCAGGACCGGGAAGGCTGGAGCGAAGTCGCGGCAGGTGCGCTGCTGCCGCTGAGCGCGAACGTCACCTCCAACCTGCGCGCGGCCTATCATCGGCGCTTCGGGGTCGAGGATATCGAACTCGCCGGCGGGGCCACGGTGCAGGTGTCCGCGAATAGCTGGCTCCGCATGAGCGGTTCTGCGACGCCATCGGCCGATTTCCGCCCCGAATGGAGTATCGCGGCCGGGGTGGAGCATCGGCTGAGGGACACCGCAAACCCGACGCTCGTCGGCCTGGACGCGAGCTTCCAGCGTTTCCCCGTCCAGGACGTCCTGCTGCTCTCTCCGATGGTGACCCAGTATTTCGCCGAGGGGCGGTTTTCGCTGACCGCGCGGGGCAATGCGGTGCGGGTCGTCGCCGGCGGCTCCTTCCGCTTCGGCGGCTCGCTGCGCGCGGATTATTTCGCCGGCGAGCGGGCGCGGTTCTTCCTCGGCGCAGCGACCGGACCCGACACCGATCTGGGGGTGGTCACCGAAACCACCTCGCTGTTCGCCGGAACCGAGTTTCCCCTGGCAGGCAGCGTTTCGCTGACCGCATCGGCCGCGCGCGAGTGGCGCGATGACGGGCTCGACCGGAACGAGGGGCGCCTGGGCCTCAAGTTCGGCTTCTGACGCGCGATGAATGCGCTTGTCACCCTCTGGAGCGTGTCGCTGATCCTGTGCCTGACCGGCGCTGTCGCTCTGGTCGGGTTGATCGTCGTGCGCATCTTTTCCGGCCGCGCGGCGCGAAATCGCGCGCGGGTCCGCAGACGCCTGACCCCGATCCTTCTCGGGGGCAACGCGGGCGTGGAAAGGCTCTCCGGCGCGGATGTGCGCTTCGCCACCGATCTCACTGTCGAACTGGCGGAGTTCATGCGCGGCAGCGACCGGGCCGAACTGCTTGCAGTTGCCGCCGCGCTCGGCGTTCCCGACCTCCTCCACAAGCGCGCGCGCTCGCGGACGGCGCAGGATCGACTGACGGCGATCGAGGCGCTGGCATTGTTCGACGATTACACCGGTGTCGTCGAACTGGCGCTCGACGATTCCAACCCGCACGTCAGGCTGGGGGCGGCGCTGGCCCTCTCGGCCCGCGGCGATGCACCCGATCTGATGGCGCTGGTGGGCAAACTGCGGATCGGCGAAGCCGAGAACTCGCTTCTGCTGGTTTCGCTGATGAGCGATATTGCCGCGCGCGATCCCGACGCGGTGCGGGCGCTGCTGAGTGATGCGGCATTCCCCGATGCCGGCAAAGTGGCGGCGGTCGATGCGCTTGCCGACAGCGGCTACACCCATGCTCCGCTGCTGGCGGAAATGGCGGCAAATCCGCGCGGCGCACCCGATCTGCAGCCACGGGTCTTCCGGGCGTTGGGGAGAACCGGTCATCCGGTGAGCGCAGGCGCGATCGAGGCGGGACTGGCGAGCCAGGACTGGCGGATCAGGGCGGCATCCGCCGAAGCAACCGGCCAGATCGCGCTGCGCCGATTTGCCGAACAATTGGGCACATTGTTGTCGGACCGCCATTGGTGGGTCCGCTTCAGAGCGGGCGAGGCGCTTCTGCGGCTCGGCGAGCCGGGCACGGCGGTGATGAACCGGGCGGCGAGCGGAACCGAAGCCCTGGCGCGCCGCGCTGCGACCACCCTGCTGGCCGAAAAGGCGGCCGCATGACCCTTCCTCATTCCGCTGTCATCGGCGACTGGCTGATCGGCGGTGCCGAAGCGATCGCGCTTGTCGTCATCGTCCTGGGGCTCACCCAGACGGCCTTCTATCTCGTCCAGCTCGTCTATGCCGCCATCGCTCTGGGAACGCGCCCTCCCGTCCCGCGCAGCGCGACATTGTGGCGCCGCTATTCGGAGCAGGCGCCCGCGATCTCGGTGCTGGCGCCGGCATTCAACGAGGAACTGAGCATCGTCGAGAGCGTGCGATCGCTGCTCGCGCTGCAATATCCCGACTTCGAAGTCGTCGTCATCAACGACGGCTCGAGCGACACGACGCTGGCGAAACTGATCGAAAGCTTCGGGCTGCGCGAGGTGGAGCGCTATGTCGACGAGGCCGTCGACCATGCGCCGGTTCGCGGCTTCTATGCCTCGCGCGCATTCCCGCGGCTGCTCGTCGTCGACAAGGAAAACGGCGGCAAGGCCGACGCTCTCAACGCCGGTATCAATTGCTCCCGGACCCCGCTGTTCTGCGCGATCGATGCGGATTCCATCCTCGAGGCGGACGCTTTGCTGCGGGTCGTGCGCCCCTTCATCGACGAGCCCCATCTCACCATTGCCGCCGGCGGCACGATCCGGATCGCCAACGGCTGCAAGGTCGATGCGGGCCGCATTTCCGAGATACATCTGCCGAAGAACTTCCTCGCGCTCGTGCAGATCATGGAATATCTGCGCGCCTTCCTCATGGCACGCCTGGCGCTGGGCAAGATGCAGGCGCTGATGGTGATTTCCGGAGCCTTCGGTCTGTTCGATCGTCAACGCGTCGTGGAAGTGGGGGGGTACAGCCACGATACCGTGGGCGAGGACATGGAACTCGTGATCAAGCTGCACCGGCATATGCGCGACCTTGGCCTCGCCTACCGGGTCGAATTCATCGCCGAGCCGGTCTGCTGGACCGAGTGCCCCGAGAATATCCGCGTCCTCTCGCGGCAGCGCGCCCGGTGGCAGCGCGGCTCGCTCGAATGCTTTGCGAAGCACAAGGATATGGCGCTCAACCCGCGCTACGGGCGGATCGGCATCATCGGTTTCGGCCAGATACTGCTGGTCGATGTGATCGGCCCGCTGGTCGAAATGTTCGGCTATATCCTCGTGCCGCTCCTGTGGGCGCTGGGCCTGCTCGCGCTGCCGTGGCTGCTCGCCTTTCTCGCGGTGACCTTCACCCTGGGCATATTCGTCTCGATGGCGACGCTGGTGCTGGAGGAAATTCAGCTTCGCCGGTTCACCCGGGCCCGCGAGCTGGCTGCTTTGGCTGTCATCGCGGTGGTGGAGAATTTCGGCTACCGCCAGCTGTCCAATTTCTGGCGGCTGCAAGGCTGGTGGCAGTTCGTGCGCAAGCAGAAGGGCTGGGGCACCATGACCCGCAAGGGGTTTCAGCCCGGCTGATTCAGCTGGCTTGCAGGCCCGCAAGCAGCGCGAGGAAGTGTTGAGCCTCTGCATCCATCGCGTGACCCTCTTCCGCCGCCGCTTCCAACGCCAGGGCGGCTTCGGTGATCAGCGGATGGCCGTACATTCCCGCAATTCCGGCGAGCCTGTGCGCGCGCGCGGCAATCGCTGTGCGATCCCCGGCTGCCAGCGAAGCCGTGAAGGCCGCCCGCTCCTCGTCCGCACGGGCTGCGAAGCGTGCCGCCAGTTCGGCCATCTTGCGTTCGATGTCGGTCATGCGATCAGAGCGCGCACCTTGCTCGCCAGCGTCATCGGGTCGAAGGGCTTGGCGATGACTCCGACCGCATCGAGCATGGCGAAGTTCTGCAATTCCGACGGCTGCGCGCGCGCCGTAACGAAGGCGACCGGGATCGCGGCCAAGTCCTCACGTTCGCGCATCATTCGCAGAAGGGAAGGCCCGTCGATCTCGGGCATCATGACGTCCAGCAGGGCTATCTCGGGGTGCCACTGCGCAGCAATCGCGAGCGCCTCCGTGGCGGACGCTGCACAGCGCACCTCGAACCCGGGATCGAGACCGAGCGCCATCTCGGCGATCTCGCGAATATCCGGCTCATCGTCGACGTGGAGAATCCTCGTCACGCCTGCGCTCCTCGCTCGGCGAGCAGGCCCATCATCGTTTCCACCACTTCGTTGAGGTCCGATCTGCTCTTGATCAGCACGGCATCGGCCGCTGCGGCGAGGTGCTCCTCGTCGCGCGCGCTGAACAGCAGGACGGGGAGCCCCGGATTGCGCCGGCGGATCGCCGGAAGCAGAGAGGTGCCGTCTTCGTCCCGCATACCGACATCAATGATCGCACCCGCGAAATGCTCGTCCTCGATGGCGCTGCGCGCATCCTCCATCGCGGAGAACGACACCACCGCTGCCCGGTCCTCGAAAGCGCTTGCCAGCACGCTGAGACAATCGCGGTCGTCGTCGACGTGCAGGATGCGCGGCAGATCCGTCGCCGCATTCGAACATTGCACCAGTTCCGAGATCGCGGGGAGTTCGAGCCAGAACACCGTCCCGCCTCCGAGGCGATCCTCATAGGATACCGTTCCGCCATGATGTTGCGCGATTTCTCGGGCGATGGAGAGGCCCAGCCCGGTTCCGCCCCGGGTCCGGTTGTCGGAACCGTCGGCCATTGCGAACTTGCCGAATATCCGCTGGCGGAAGTCCTGCGGGACGCCTTCGCCGCGGTCGCGGACCTCGACCCTTGCCTGCGATCCGCGCTGTTGCAGGAAGACCTCCACCGTCGCGCCTTCGGGCGAATGCTTGATCGCGTTGGAAACCAGATTGGTGAGCACCTGCTCGAGCCGGTCGGCATCACCCAGCACCTCGACGCGCCGGTCGAGACCCTTGCTGACCAGCGAAACCCGCCGGGTTCCCGCAAAGGCGCAATTGGCCCCTAGGGTCCGCTGGATCAATTCTCCCAGCTCAACCTCGTCCTGCGCGAAGTGCATTTTCCCCGAACTGATCTTCTCGATATCGAGGATGTCGTTGATGAGACGCACGAGGCGCTCGCAATTCTTGTGCGCGATATCCACCAGGCGCGCGGCCTTTTCGTTGAGTTCGCCGACGGCTCCTCCCGCCAGCAGCCCGAGCGAGCCACCGATCGAGGTCAAGGGCGTGCGCAGTTCGTGGCTGACGGTGGAGACGAATTCGTTCTTCATCGCTTCTGCGCGCTTGTAGTCGGAAATATCGCGAATGGCGGCAACATAGCGGCGCTCTCGCTGGTCGGCCACACGGCTGACCGCGACCTCGGTGTCGAAGGTCGTGCCATCCTTGCGCCGGCCGGTGAATTCGAGACGCCGGCCAGTCCCTTCCACGCCGGCGGCACCCACTCGGGCGAGCCAGGCGCGGCTTGCTGCGAGATCGAAGGGCTCGGCCATCAGGATGGTGTTGTGGCGGCCCAGCAGCTCGTCCTCGGCATAGCCGAACATGCGGACGATGCTGGGGTTCAGCTTGCGGATATCGCCTGTTTCGTCGAGCAGCAGCATGCCGTCGACGGCGCCATCGAACAATGCGCGCTGCCGCGCGTTCAGTTCGTGCGCCCGGGCGAGCGCTTCCTGCCGCTGGCGGGTTGTCTTGCCGACGACAATCGCCACCGCGGCCAGCAACAGGGCCAGCCCGGCAATAAGCATCGACACGAGGAACTCGACATTGCCGCGGATGCCCTCGGTACGCGCGGTGATTTCGGCCAGTCGGTTGCGCTCGAGCGCGTCCAGCGCGGCGATGTCGCGCCGGACAACGTCCATCGCCCTCCTGCCGGCACCCGAGGCGATGCGGGACTCCGACTCGTCCTGCCTGCCGTCGCGCGCATCCGAATAATTGGCGAGCGCCAGCTGGAACTGCCGGGCGGAGGACCGATCGAGCCGTTCCAGCAGCGGCTGCGCGCCCTCATCGGCGCCCGCATCGCGTTTCAGGGCGGCGATCAGCTCGGTCCGGCGGGGGGCTGCGACAAGGAAGGGGCGAAGGAAGGTTTCGTCGTCCGTCAGCACGTAACCGCGGACGCCGGTCTCGATATCGAGATGCAGCGAGAGCAAGGCCGCCAGGCGATCGCGATTGACGATCGTCTCTTCGACCGTGGTGCGAAGGATCCGCGCCTTTTCGAACTCGCTCTGGACGCCGAGATGCAGCCCCAGCAGCGATGTGGGAACCAGGGCCAAGGCGGCGAAGGCAATCGCCTTGCGGGACTTCTCGAAATTCTTGGGTGACAAGTTATGCGGGCTCCAACTGAGCTGGCTCTCTATCAACCATAGCGTTAAACAATTTCACCGGGGTAGTGCGGATCAACCCTTAGTCCGCAGCTTGGCCGGTCCGCGCGATCGGGCCGCTTCGGGATGGGCTCGCCATCGTTCCCAGCACCCGTTGGAGAGCCACCGCCCTTAACTTGCCTCAGCGCCGATTGGTCATGTCGCGGCACCGGCGCATAGGCGGGGGCACGGCTCGCAGCCCGGCCTGCGAGTTCATCCTCGGCCAGGCCGCGCGAGGAGCTGTCTGAGGGCAAAGCGGGGAGGGGTATTCCACTGGTCGGGACGACAGGATTCGAACCTGCGACCCCCACACCCCCAGTGTGGTGCGCTACCAGACTGCGCTACGTCCCGGATCCAGTGGAAGGCGGCCCTATAGGCACCGCATTCCGCTATGGCAAGCCGCTGCGCGCGCCATTGCGTTGCCCTGTTGCAGCATTGCTGCTAGGCGGCGGCCACTTCGCGAGGGGGCGGGGCGCGCGGCTTGATTTTCGCCAGCGCTCCACCACCTGCGAATCACCCGATAGTCACCACTCCGACAGGCTGATTCTGATCATGTTCGACATCCTTGCCGCCGCGACCGGCGCCGCCGAAGCTCCGCCCGCGTGGCTTACCTGGGCGCCGATCGTCGGCATGATCCTGATCTTCTGGTTCCTGATCATCCGCCCGCAGATGAAGCAGCACAAGGCGCATCAGGCCAAGGTCGCCGGGCTCAAGCGCGGCGACCAGGTGATCACCGCCGGCGGGCTGGTGGCCAAGGTCGTCAAGGTCGAGGACCATTACGCCGAGCTGGAACTCGCCAAGGGCGTCAAGGTGCGCGCGGTCAAATCGACCATCGGCGATGTGATCGCGCCCGAAACCGCCCCCCCGGCGAACGACTGAGCGAAGGGCGCAACCGAAAATGCTCGACTTCCCCACCTGGAAGAAGACCTGGCTCTGGCTGATCGCCGCGGTGGCGATCTTCGCGGCGCTGCCGTCGCTGTTCGCGGCGACCGACCTGCGCTGGCCCGAGGCGCTTCCCGAACCGACGGTCAATCTCGGGCTCGATCTCGCCGGCGGTAGCCACATCCTGCTCGAGGCCGAGCCCGCGCAGGTGGCCGCACAGCGCTTGCAGAGCATGGAAGAAGGCGTCCGCACCGTCCTCCAGGACGCCGAACCGCGGATCCGCATCGGCGATGTCTCGACCGCCGACGGCCGGCTGAGCTTCATGATCGACGATGCCGCCGACGTCGACCGCGCGCGCGAATTGCTGCTGCCGCTGGTCAATGGCGCAGGCATGGTGCGCGAGTGGGATCTGACCGTGGTCGACGAGACCCGGATGGTCCTCACCCCGACCGAGGCCGGGACCGAACAGGCGGTCACCGACGCGATGGACAGCGCCACCGAGGTCGTCCGCCGCCGCATCGATGCGCTGGGCACGCGCGAGCCGACCATCATCCGCCAGGGCGACACAAGGATCGTGGTTCAGGTCCCCGGGCTCGAGGATCCCGATCAGCTCAAGGAACTGCTCGGCCAGACCGCACGGCTCGAGTTCAAGATGGTCGACGAAACCGCGCTGCCGACCGATGTCGCGCAAGGCATCGCGCCTCCGGGCAGCCAGATATTCCCCTACGCCGAAGGCACTCCGCAGCAAGGCACCTCGGTCGCGGTCCGGCGGCTGGGCGGCATCCGCGGCGACAGCCTGACCGGCGCGCAGCAGAGCTTCGACGCCCAGACCAACGAGCCGGTGGTCAACATCCAGTTCGACCAGCAGGGCGGGGCGCGTTTCGCCAAGCTCAGCACCGAGAACGTCGGCAAGCTGTTCGCCATCATCCTCGATGACGAAGTGATCTCGACCCCCGTCTTCAACGAACCGATCCTGGGCGGCAGCGCGCAGATTTCGGGCAGCTTCACCACCGAGAGCGCCAACAATCTGGCGATCTCGCTGCGCTCGGGCGCGCTGCCGGTCGATCTCGCGGTGATCGAGGAACGCACCGTGGGGCCCGATCTCGGCGCCGATTCGATCCGCCGAGGCATCCTCGCCATGATGATCGGCTCGCTCGCGGTGGTGGTGCTGATGATCGCCACCTACGGCCGCTTCGGCGTCTATGCGGCGGTTGCCCTGGTCATCAACGTGCTGATGTTGCTGGGCATCATGGCCTGGCTCAACACCACGCTGACCCTTCCGGGCATCGCCGGCTTCGTGCTGACCATCGGCGCGGCGGTGGACGCCAATGTGCTGATCAACGAACGCATCCGCGAGGAGCGCAAGCGCGGCCGGCGCGTCGTCGCCGCGGTCGAGAACGGCTACAAGGAAGCCAGCCGCGCGATCTACGACGCCAATGTCACCAACCTCATCGCCGGTGTGCTGCTGTTCCTGTTCGGATCGGGCCCGATCCGCGGTTTCGCGATCGTGCTCGTGGTCGGCCTGTTCACCAGCGTTTTCACCGCCGTCACCCTGACCCGGATGTGGGTCGCCGGATGGCTGCGCAAGAACCGTCCCAGCGACATCACGCTGTGAGGGGAGAGAGATCATGAAACTGCTCAAGCTCGTCCCAGACGACACCAACATCAAGTTCCTCAAATGGCGGGTGCCGTTCTTCGTGGTCAGCATCGCGCTGATCATCGCGAGCTGGGCGCTGGTCGCGGTCAACGGCCTCAATTACGGGGTCGATTTTGCCGGCGGCCAGGAAATCCGCGTCACCTTCGTCGGCGAGGCCGAAGCCCCGGTGGGCGAGATCCGCGAGACGGTGGATGCGGTGCCTACGGTCGACAATCCGGTGATCCAGCGCTTCGGCGAACCCAATCAGGTCTCGATCCGCGTCGTGCTCCCGCCCGAAGCGGAAGGCGACAAGGAATTCGCCGATCGCATGACGCAGGACATCACCGAGGCACTCGAAGCCGATCACCCGAATCTGCGGATCGACGGCGTCGATTCGGTCTCGGGCAAGGTCTCGGGCGAATTCCGCGACGATGCCGCCTTCGCGCTGATCGCGGCGATGCTGGCGGTGGCGATCTATATCTGGATCCGGTTCGAGTGGCAGTTCGGCGTCGGCGCGCTGTTCGCGCTGTTCCACGACGTCTCGCTGACGCTGGGGATGTTCGCGCTGTTCCAGCTCGAGTTCAGCCTCCAGATCATCGCGGCCATCCTGGCGATCATCGGCTACTCGCTCAACGACACCATCGTGGTCTACGACCGGATTCGCGAGAATCTGAAGAAATACCGCAAGATGCCGATGCCCGAACTGCTCGACCTCTCGGTCAACGAAACGCTGGCGCGCACGGTGATGACCAGCCTGACGCTGCTGATCGCGCTGCTGCCGCTGCTGTTCGTCGGCCCCGCCAGCCTGTTCGGTCTGGTCGCGGCGATCACGCTGGGCCTCTTCGTCGGCACCTACAGCTCGGTCTATATGTCCGCGCCGCTGCTGGTGTGGCTGGGGGTCAATTCGAGCAGCTTCGTGCGCGAGGAAACCGCCACCGACAAGCAGGACCGCGCCGCGCGCGGCGAAGTCTGAGAAACCGGCCGGCTGGACCCTCGACGGGTCTAGCCGGCGGCTTGGAAAAGACGGTCGTAATAGGCCGCGAGCGCGCGCGCATTTTGGGTCCAGCCGAAGCGCTCGACCGTAGCGGCCACCGCCTGCCGGTCGCGCGGCTCCGCCAGCACCCGCTCGATCCCCTCGCGCACCGCCTGCGTGTCGCGCGCCACCAGCACGCCGGCCACGGGGTCGCTCAGCAGCTCGCGCGCGCCGCCGACATCGGTGATCACCAGCGGCGTGCCGCAGGCGAGCGCCTCGACCCAGGCGTTGGCGAGCCCCTCGCTCGCCGAGGGCAGCACCATCGCATCGCAGGCCGAGAGCACCAGCGGCAGCATGTCGTGGTCGAGCAGGCCGAGGAAATGGACCCGCTCCGCGACCCCCAGCTCAGATGCCAGAGCGCGCAGCATGGCTTCGTCCTCGCCCTTGCCGACCAGCAGCAGCCGGGCGCCGGGCAGACCGGGCAGCGCGCGGATCACCAGTTCCTGACCCTTGCGCGGGATCAGCGCGCCGACGCTCGCCAGCAGCGGTTCGGCGAAGCCCAGCGGCAGTTTGAGCTGCTCGGCGATCCGCGGGCGCAACTGTGTGTGGTCGAGCGGGCGGAAGCGGTCGCGGTCGAGCCCGGTGTAATGGACCGCGATTTTTTCGCGCGGCAGGCCCAGCGCGGCCATGTCGGCGGCGAGCGCTTCGCACACCGCCAGCAAGCCCGCGGCGGCTGCGCCCGCCTCGATCATGGCAGCGCGCGCGTATGATTTTCCGCCCCAATAATGGATATCCGCACCGCGCGCCTTGATCGACAGCGGCAGTCCGAGCGCCCGCGCGACGCGCAGGGCGGCAGGCCCGTCAGGATAGAAGAACTGCGCATCGACCAGGTCGAAGGGGGTCTCGAGGTGCAGCCGCCGCGCCAGCGGGATCGCCGCGCGGGCGATGGCAGCGGGGTTGAACCGTCCGCCCACGCCGGGCAGCAGGCGGAAGCTCGGGCGATGGACCGGCACGCCGTGTTCCACGCCGTCCACCGCCGCTGCGGCCTTGGCGCGGTATTGCCCCAGCGCCAGCGGCGGAACGCCGATCGGGTTGATCACCGTCACGTCCCAACCGGTCTCGCGCTGCAGCGCCTCGAGCGAGCGCGCGACGAAGGTGCCGAAGCGCGGCTGCGAATTGTTGGGGTAGAGGGTCGAGAGCGAGAGAACGCGCGGCATCAGAGCCGCCGGACCAGCATCTCGGCGACCGCGATCCAGGCGGGGTCGCTGACCACCTCCTGTTTCTGCCCGTGGCCGGGGGGAAGGACCCCGACCAGCTTCCCCTGCCGGTCGATCAGCCGTCCGAAAGCGAAGCGGCCGTGCTTGCGCGGGACGAGCACGTCGCGGTTGATCGCGCGCCCCGCGTCCTCGGGGGCAAGCTGGCGCAGCCAGAGCTGGTCGCCGGGGCGGTATTCGCCATGCGGATAGGCGATCTCGAGCACGACCAGCGGTGCTTCGCCGCCCAGATCGGTCGCGAGCAGGGCATCGCGCGGCGTCGGCAGTGCCTCCGCGCCATCGGCGGCGAGCACCGCGACGGTCTGCGGGTGGCTGGACCGGTCCGAACGCACCAGCATCTCGGGCTCGACCCCGAGCGCGCCCGCGATCCGCTCCATCCACCTGAGCGAGAGATTGCGCATCCCGGTTTCGAGCCGCCCCACCGTTTGCGGGGTGGTGGGCGGATCGCAGGCCTCGGCGAGATCGGCCAGCGTCCAGCCCTTCTGCTTGCGGATGTCGCGAATGCGATTGATCATCGACGGCTCTCTCTAACCTATCTGGCTAACCTATCTGGTTTTTCCACTTTCCTACATGAACCGGAACAATGCAAGGGCCGCGACCCGCAGCAGGAGATTCGGAATGAAGCAGGAACTGGTCGAACGCGAACTCACCGCGGAAGGTCCGCGTCGCTCCGGGAGCGAGCCATCGCGCCGCCGCCGTTCGGTGACGGTCAACCTGGCCGAATCGCCGCTGAGCTGGCTCTACGCGCGCGGCTATCTCGGCGACCGCCAGTTCGCGGCCGGCGAACGGCTGCGCGGCGATTACGAACGCGCGCAGCTCGCGCCCTCGGTCACCATGCGCTGGGACCCGGTCCGCGCGCGCACCACCGGCGAGGCCGGGCTGACCGGCGCCGAACGCCAGATCGCCGCCAAGGCGCGCTTCCACGGTGCGCTGGCGCAGGCGGGCGGGGGCCTGCAGGACGTGCTGTGGCGGGTGATCTGCGCCGGCGAGACGATCCCGGCGGCGGAAAAGGCGCTCGAATGGCCCGCGCGCAGCGGTAAGCTGGTGCTTCGCCTCGCGCTCGACCGCGTCGCCGATTTCTACCGCCTCACGTGAGGCCCCCAGATGTGTTTCATCAACTTGCGCCGCGTTGGGCCACCGCGCCCGCTACCGCTGCGCGCAACTCGGGCAGCACCTCGGCCTCGAACCAGGGATGTTTGCGCATCCAGATCGTGCTGCGCCACGCAGGGTGGGGCAGGGGGAAGGCATCCGGCAGGAAGGTCCGGAATTCGCGCACCCGCTCGGTCATCGACCATTTGCGGTGTTCGGGGAGGTAGTGAGCCTGCGCATGCATCCCGACCAGCAATGTCAACCGCCTGGCGGGAAGGACCTCGAGCACCCGCTCGTGCCATTGGGCTGCGCATTCGCGGCGTGGCGGTTTGTCGCCCCCGCTCGCCTTGCCCGGATAGCAGAACCCCATCGGCACCAGCGCCACCCGCGCAGGATCGTACATCTCTTCCTTGGTCAGCCCGGTCCATTGTCGCAGCCGGTCGCCGCTGGCATCGTCCCAGGGAATGCCGCTTTCGTGGACTTTCGAGCCCGGCGCCTGGCCGATGATGAGCAAATGCGCGGTTGCCGAAAAGCCGACCACCGGGCGCACCCCATGTGGCAGGTGCTGCGCGCAAAGCCTGCAGCCGGCGATCTCGCGCCGCAGCGCCTCGCTCACCCCTCGACCTGTTCGGCAAGGGTCAGCCAGCGCTCCTCCGCCGCATCCTTCTCCGTGCGCGCGTTCTCGATCCCCTTGAGGATGTTGGCGAATTTCTGCGGATCGGCGGTGAACAGCTCGGGATCGGCGAGGATCGCCTCGCCCTTCAGGATCGCGGCTTCCAGTTCCTCGATTCGCGCCGGCAGCAATTCGTAGTCGCGCTGGTCCTTGTAGGTCAGCTTGTCCGATTTCGGCGGCGGCGGAGCCTTGGCGGCGGGCTTGCTCGCCGCGGCCGCATCGCCCTTCCTGCCGGCGACCGGCTCGCGGCGCTTGCGCTGCCAGTCCTCGTAACCGCCCGCGACGACATCGACCTGTCCGGTGCCGTCGAGCCCCAGCGTCAGCGTCACCGTCCGGTCGAGGAAGTCGCGGTCGTGGCTCACCAGCAGCACGGTGCCCTCGTAGTCCGAGATCACCTCCTGCAGCAGGTCGAGCGTCTCGAGATCGAGATCATTGGTCGGCTCGTCGAGCACCAGCAGATTGCTGGCCTTGGCGAATTCGCGCACCAGCAGCAGCCGCGAACGCTCGCCGCCCGAGAGGATGCCGACCTTTGTGTCGACCATCTTGGGGTCGAACAGGAAGTCCTTGAGATAGGCGAGCACATGCTTGCGCACCCCGCGCACGTCGATCCAGTCGCCGCCCTCGGCGAGCACTTCGCGCACCGTCTTGTCGGGCGCCATCAGGCTGCGCTGCTGGTCGATCATCACCCCGGTCAGCGTCTTGGCGATCTCGACGCTGCCGGTCTCGGGTTCGAGTTCGCCGGTCAGCATCTTGAGCAGCGTGGTCTTGCCCGCGCCGTTGGAGCCGACGATGCCGATCCGGTCGCCGCGCTGGATCCGCAGGCTGAAGGGCTTGATGATCGCCCGCCCGTCGTAGCTCTTGGAGATGTTGTCCGCGGTGATGACGGCCTTGGACTTGAACTCCGTCTCGGTCGCCAGCTTGAGCTTGGCGGTGCCCGCGCCCACGATCATCCCTGCTCGGGTGGCGCGCATCTGGTGCAGCTTCTCGAGCCGCCCCTGGTTGCGCTTGCGCCGCGCGGTCACGCCGCGTTCGAGCCAGTGCGCTTCGATCTTGAGCTTCGCGTCGAGCCGGTCGGCGTTGCGCGCTTCCTCGGCATAGACCTGCTCTTCCCAAGCCTCGTAGCCGCCGAAGCCGATTTCCTTGCGCCGCAGCCCGCCGCGGTCGAGCCACAGCGTCGCGCGGGTCAGCCGCTTAAGGAAAGTGCGGTCGTGGCTGATCACCACGAAGGCGCCGGTGTAGCGGTCGAGATAATCCTCGAGCCAGTCGATCGCGGCGAGGTCGAGATGGTTGGTCGGCTCGTCGAGCAGCAGCAGGTCGGGACCCTGCGCCAGCGCGCGGGCGATCGCGGCGCGGCGCCGCTCGCCGCCGCTCGCGCCCTTGGTCGCGGTCGTCATGTCGATCCCGAGCTGGCCGGCGATGGCATCGATCTCGTACTCGGCGGGAGCGTCTTCGCCGGAGAGCGCCCAGTCCATCAGGGTGGCATGTCCGGCGACGGCCGGATCCTGTTCGAGCACCACGATCCGGGTCCCCGGCTTCACCTTGCGCAGGCCCCGATCGGCCTCGAGCTTGTCGTCGATCAGCCTGAACAGCGTGGTCTTGCCGGCGCCGTTGCGGCCGATCAGCGCAATCCGGTCGCGCGGTCCGATATGAAGATCGAGCCCGCCGGTTTCGGGCGCGCCGAACAGCCAGCGACCGCCCTGTTGAAGACCGAGGCCTTCCCAGCTGAGGATCGGAGGTTGCGCCATGGGAAGCGCGAGGTAGGCGCGCGGCGGCGGTGCGACAAGGGCAAACTCCCGCGGTGCATCTTGGGACGCTTGCTATCCTTCCCGCGGCGACGTTCAGCTCCGGTGCAGCGCCGGGGGTCAGAGGAGATGCGGAACAAGTCGCGCCGGCCTCGCTTGATCGTGCGGGGCAGGCGAGCGGCCTGCCGACAAGGAGAACATCCATGCTTCGATACGCCATCCCCCTCGCCGCAATCGCGGTCATCGCCGCGCCGGCCAGCGCCGCCGAAATCCAGATCGCCAGCCAGGGCCCGGTGGTCGAGCTGTCGGTCAGCGAGGTGGTCCGCAGCGCGCCCGATGTCGCCCAGATCGGCGCCGGGGTGATGACCCGCGCCTCCACCGCACGCGAGGCGCTGACGCAGAACTCGCAGGCGATGGACCGGATCATCGCCCGCCTGCGCGAGCTCGGGATCGCGCGCGAGGACATCCAGACCAGCAATTTCAGCGTCAGCCCGCAATACGACTACAATCAGGGCACCGGCGAGCAGGTCTTCCAGGGCTACAACGTCAACAATCAGGTCCAGGTGAAGCTGCGCGATCTGCCGCGCGCCGCGGAAATCCTCGACGCGCTGGTCAGTGTGGGCGCCAACAACATCTACGGGCCCAACTTTATGCTCGAGGACGATGATGCGGTCGAGGAACAGGCGCGCGCGCAGGCCTTCGCCCGCGGCCAGCGCATGGCCGAGGAATACGCCCGCATGGCCGGCTATTCGCGCGTGAGGCTGCTCGAAGTCTCCGAGAGCGTGCAGAACCAGGGTCCAATTCCGCAGCCAGCGATGGTGCGGTCGATGGACGCGAGCGAATCCGCCCCGCCGATCGAGCCCGGTCAGGTCGGCACCGGAGTGAACCTCACGGTCAAATATGAAATGACCCGCTAGACAGTGCCAGAAGGGGGCGGGAGGACATTCAGTCCTTGTTCAATGGCTTGGGTCCAATCATCGAGCCATCATGAAACATCTTCCCGCCTCCCTGGCCGCTGCCGGCCTGATCCTGTCGGCCCACGCTCCCGCTCTCGCGCAGCAGAACTCCGACCAGGGGGAAGCGCGCAAGGAAATGCGCGCTGGCAATGTGCTGTCGCTGCGCGAGATCGAGGCGCGCATCCTGCCGACCATGCGCGATGCCGAATATCTGGGCCCCGCCTATGATTCGACCGCGATGGCCTATCGTTTGAAGTTCATCCGCGATGGCCGGGTGATGTTCGTCGATGTCGATGCGCGCACGGGCAGGGTCATTCGCCGCAGCCGCTAGGACGGTCCCAGAAACCTGCGCCAACTTGACGCGTTCCGATAGATGAACGACATCTCCGGCGCGCTCCGATACCGGGGTGCCGATGTGCGAACAGGGATAGAAACTTTATGCGGCTCCTGATTGTCGAGGACGAGCCCACCCTCGGCCAGCAACTCAAATCGACGCTCGAACAGAACGGCTATGCGGTCGATCTCGCCACCGATGGCGAAGACGGCCACTTCATGGGCTCGACCGAGGATTACGACGCCGTGATCCTCGATCTCGGTCTGCCCGAGATCGACGGGCTTTCGGTTCTGGGCATGTGGCGCAAGGAAGGGCGGGCCTTTCCGGTCCTCGTCCTCACCGCGCGCGATAGCTGGTCGGACAAGGTCGCCGGTCTCGACGCGGGCGCGGACGATTACCTCGCCAAGCCGTTCCAGACCGAGGAGCTGATCGCGCGGCTGCGCGCGTTGATCCGCCGCGCCTCTGGCAACACTTCGAGCGAGCTGACCGCGGGCGATGTCCGGCTCGATACCCGTTCGGGCCGCGTCACGCTCAAGGGCGAACCGGTCAAGCTGACCGCGCAGGAATACAAGCTGCTGAGCTACCTGATCCACCACAAGGGCAAGGTGGTCAGCCGAACCGAGCTGATCGAACACATCTACGATCAGGATTTCGACCGCGATTCCAACACGATCGAGGTTTTCGTCACGCGAATCCGCAAGAAACTGGGTGCGGAAGTCATCACAACGATACGCGGCCTTGGCTACTCTCTCGACGACCCCGCCGACGCCCCCCGCGCGTAAGCCCGGGCCGACGGACGCTTCCCCCTCCGATCCGGTGGAGAAGGGGCGCAGCCCCGTGACGCTCGGCGCAGCCGCCGGCGGCAAGCGGAGCCTTGCCAGCCGGATGATGGCGATCGCCGCGGGTTGGATCCTCATCCTGCTGCTCGCCGGCGGGTTTGCGCTCGACCGCACGCTGACCAGCCTGGTCGAGAGCAATTTCGACGACCAGCTCGAATATGTGATGAACGCGCTGGTCTCCTCGGCCGAGATCGATCCTCTGGGCGATGTGCGATTCTACCGCCGGCTGGGCGACCAGCGCTTCCTCGAACCCAATAGCGGCGTCTACTGGCAGATCCGCGGCGAGGGTCACGAGGACTATCCCAGCCGCAGCCTGTGGGACCGCAGCCTCGAAGTGCGCGCCAGCGATCCCGGACACGAGCTGGTGATCTACGATTCCAACCAGTTCCCCGCCGAACCGCTGCGCGTGGCGGAACGCTCGGTCTATCTGCCCGACAGCGACACCCGCTGGTGGTTCACCGTGGCCGCCAGCCGCGGCGAGCTCGACGCCCAGATCGGCGAAATACGCGCGATCTTGGTGTGGAGCTTCGCGCTGCTGGGGTTGGGGCTGTTCGCCATGGCGGTGCTGCAGAACTGGGTCGGGCTCGGTCCCCTGCGGCGGGTGCGCGCGGCGATCCAGAACATGCGCAGCACCGGGGTCAACCGGATCGACGAACCGCTGCCGCTCGAGGTCCAGCCGCTGGTGGAGGAGCTCAACGGCCTGCTCGCCCACTCGGCGAAACAGGCGGAGGAAGCGCGCACCCATGCCGGCAATCTCGCGCATGCACTCAAGACTCCGCTGACCGTGCTGACCAATGCGGCCACCGCGCGCGCGCCGGATCTTGCCGACACCACGATCCGCGAGGCGCGCACGATGCAGCGCCATGTCGATCACCACCTCGCGCGCGCGCGTGCAGTGGGGCGCAGGGCGGTAGGACTGGCGCATACGCCGGTGTGGGAAAGCGCCGAGGCGGTGCGCCGTGCGGTCGAGCGGCTCTATCCGGGCACCCGCTTCGACCTCGACGGCAACCGCAGCGCGCTGGTTTCGATCGAGCGCCAGGATCTCGACGAAATCCTCGGCAATCTGATCGAGAACGCGGCGAAATACGGCGGCGGCAGCGTGTTCGCGACGATCGATGCCGAACCCGGCGAGACAATGTGCGTGATCTGGGTCGAGGACGACGGAACCGGTATCCCCGAGGCCGATCGGATCAGCATTTTCGACCGCGGCGCGCGGCTCGACACGGGCAAGCCCGGAACGGGGCTGGGGCTGGCGATCGTGCGCGATGTCTCCGAAATCTACGGCGGCGAGGTCGAACTGGGCGAGAGCGAGGATCTGGGCGGGCTGTTGGTGCGGCTCAGCCTGCCGCGAGCCCATGTTCCCACGGCAAGATAGTGCAAACTCTGGGTGAAGGCCGGTTCCGTTCGGTCGAGCCGGGCGCCGATTGCAGCTGCACAAACGAAAACGGGGCCGGAAAACCGACCCCGTTTCGAATTCTTGTTGAACCAGCGATCAGGGGCTGACGGGTTCGTCCGTACCGCCGACCGCGATGCCGACGCCCAGGGCGAGGATCGCGAAGAGCACGGCCACGGTGGCACCGCCGCCGCCGATTTCGCTTTCGCCACCGACCGGCGCGCTGACGCGCTCGGCAGCGAAGGCGGCCGGGGTGATCGCGAGACTCACGGCCGATGCGGCCAGGGCTACTTTACCAAACTTCATAATTTACTCCCCTTCGAATGGATTATCGCAGCCGGTCTAGATAATCGGCGGTCCGGACTCAAGGGCATTGCATAGAAAACACGGTGTTATGCAACAATCGGGTCGGAATTGCTGTTTTTGGGCCACAATTGCCTTCTGGCTACGGTCGCGCGGGTGCCAGTCAGGGGCGCGCGGGCCTACCGCCGGGTTGGCCGCCGGAGCGCGCCTTCTCATGATGGCGGATCACTTCCTCGATCACGAAGCGGATGAACTTCTCGCTGAATTCCGGATCCAGATCGGATTCTTCCGCCAGTCGGCGCAGCCGGGCGATCTGTTCCTTCTCGCGCGCGGGATCGGCCGGCGGCAGCGTGGCGGTCGCCTTGTAGGCGCCCACCGCCTGCGTGATCCGGAACCGTTCGGCGAGAATGTGGACCAGCGCCGCATCGATATTGTCGATGCTCTTGCGATAGCCGGCCAGTACGCGGTCGTCGTGCGGCTCCGCTGGCACGGTGGCGGGTGTTGCATCGCTCATGCGGCCAAGGCTAGCAGCAATTCGCGCCTTGCCAAGCGGGCTTGCGCAGAGCATGGCGCGCAGCGCAATGAGCGCCGATATCGTCCCCATCTCGCGCAAGCAATCGCCTGCCCCCTCGCTCGACCCGATGCTGGCGCTCACCGCGCCGGGCATGAACGCGGTCAATGCGGTCATTCTCGACCGGATGCAGAGCGAAATCCCGCTGATCCCCGCGCTCGCCGGGCATCTGATTTCGGGCGGAGGCAAGCGGCTGCGCCCCATGCTCACGCTCGCGGGCGCCGAACTGGTCGGCTATCAGGGCTCGCGCCATTACAAGCTCGCTGCCTCGGTCGAGTTCATCCACACCGCGACGCTGCTCCACGACGATGTCGTCGACGGCAGCGAGATGCGCCGCGGCAAGACCGCCGCCAACATCATCTTCGGCAACCCGGCGACCGTGCTGGTCGGCGATTTCCTGTTCAGCCGCAGCTTCGAGCTGATGACCGAGGACGGCAGCCTCAGGGTGCTCAAGATCCTTTCGGGCGCCAGCGCGATCATCGCCGAGGGCGAGGTCGACCAGCTCACCGCGCAGCGCAAGATCGGCACCAGCGAGGAACGCTATCTCCAGATCATCCGCGCCAAGACCGCGGCGCTGTTCGCCGCGGCCAGCCGGATCGCCGCGGTGGTCGCCGAATGCAGCGACGACCAGGAACGCGCGCTCGACGAATACGGGCGCAATCTCGGCGTCGCCTTCCAGCTGGTGGACGATGCGATCGATTATGATTCCGACGCCGCGGCGATGGGCAAGGATCGCGGCGACGATTTCCGCGAGGGCAAGATGACGCTCCCGGTGATCCTCGCCTATGCGCGCGGCAGCGAGGAGGAGCGCGGCTTCTGGCGCGAGGCGATCTCGGGGATCAAGAGTTCCGACGCCGATCTTGACCACGCCTGCGCGCTGATCGCGCAGCACGGCGCGGTCGACGACACCCGCGCCCGCGCCCGCCACTTCGCCGACCGCGCGATCGACGCGCTCTCGATCTTCCCCGACGGCAAGGCCCGGCAGGCGATGACCGAAGCGGCGCATTTCGCGGTGGCACGGGGTTACTAAAACACTTGTCACCCTGAACTCGTTTCAGGGTCCATCCATCCTCCTGGACCCCGGTTCGAAGAGGAAGAATGGATGCTGAAACAAGTTCAGCATGACAACAGGTGATCGAGTGAGTGCCGACCTCCCCATCCACGCTG
>TARA_R110002072_G_scaffold12295_4_pt1 | contig 24509 bp, 18 predicted proteins | sample TARA_R110002072 | Tara Oceans TARA_R110002072 (sample SAMEA4397118) | marine metagenome | biome: Polar Biome; feature: [SRF] surface water layer (ENVO:00010504); material: water (ENVO:00002006), including particulate matter (ENVO:01000060) such as... | depth 5 m | reverse complement strand
GTGCGATCCTGTTTAATTGCGGCCTTTTTAACATTCACATATTAACCTGGGCATATTCATGTCTCTTTTGGTCCAAAAATTTGGTGGCACTTCCGTTGCCTCCATCGAACACATCCAGAATGTCGCCCGCAAGATTATTGCGAGTCGCGCCGCCGGACATCAAGTTGTTGTGGTGGTCTCCGCTATGGGGCACGAAACCGATCGGCTAGATGATCTCTCCAAGGCCGTGAACAGCGATCCAACACGTGTGCAGAGAGAAATTGATGTGCTGCTTTCTACCGGTGAGCAGGTGACAACAGCGTTACTCGCGATGACCCTAATCAAGGAGGGTTGTCAGGCTCGAAGTTATACCGGTGGCCAGATCAAAATTCTGACGGACAGCGCCCATAATAAAGCCCGTATTTTGGACATCGACACAGAAAACCTAAAAGCTGAGTTAGACGCTGGTGTCGTGCCTGTTGTTGCAGGCTTTCAAGGCGTTGATGCCGGCGGCAATATCACGACCCTGGGCAGAGGTGGTTCAGACACCACAGCAGTTGCGCTGGCGGCGGTTCTGAAAGCCGATGAATGCCAGATTTACACTGATGTGGAAGGGGTCTTTACCACGGACCCAAGAGTTGTCAGTGGCGCCCGGTGTTTGGAGCGACTGACCTTTGAGGAAATGCTCGAACTGTCTAGCTTAGGCTCTAAGGTCCTGCATTCGCGAGCCGTAGAATTTGCCAGCAAGTATCAAATCCCCATTCGTGTGTTGTCGACGTTTTCCGATGCGCCCGGCACACTAATTACCAGCGAGGAATTAGACGTTATGGAACAGCCCATTATTTCAGGTATTGCCTTCACCCGCGATGAAGCGAAGCTAACCGTGTTAGGTGTCAAGGATATCCCAGGTATTGCCTCTCGTATCCTGGGGCCTATTAGTGACGCCAACATCGAAGTGGACATGATTCTGCAGAACGTTGCTGCGGATAACAGTACCGACTTTACGTTTACGGTGGGCCGCGATGATTACGAAGCTGCCACCAAGATCCTTCATCAGGTGGTCGCGGATATTGATGCCAGAGAAGTCTCCGGCGATAACAAGATTGCAAAGTTGTCCCTGGTTGGCGTGGGTATGCGATCCCATGCGGGAGTGGCGAGCTTAATGTTCCGCACACTATCTGAGGAATCGATTAATATTCAGATGATCTCAACCTCCGAAATTAAAATATCTGTCGTGATTGCGGAAAAATATTTGGAGCTTGCCGCCCGTGCGTTACACGCGGCGTTCGAATTGGAAGAGAAACCGACAGAGGATTGACGAATACCGGAGCGTCTTGAAGCTCTTCATTGACGCATTCAAGCTCTCCGTTGCTCCGCGTTGAAATTTGCTTGGCGTTATTAAGAAACGAACTAAGTACCTTTTTGATTTTTCCCTCCCGTCAACAATACTTAAGTCATAAGCGTGCTGGAACCGATTAACGCTGACGGCGCAAAGTAGATATGGACAGGAGATAACAATGCTAATTTTGACCCGTCGGGTAGGCGAAACGCTAATGATAGGCGATGACGTGACGGTGACCGTCCTCGGCGTCAAGGGAAATCAAATTAGACTAGGTGTTAACGCACCGAAAGAAGTATCGGTACATCGCGAAGAAATTTACGATCGTATTCAAGCGGAAGGGGAGCGCAAAGATGGCACTCACAGCTAGCTCAATTCCTTCGGGGATTGTTTGTCCCGCCGCCATTTATCCAGGTACCGTGACCCCCTTCAGCAGGTTGTAATAACCTCGCTGAAATGTCACGTCATCGTAGTAACCTTTATTCATCAATATTCTGTGTAACTTCTCCAACCGATAGATCGGCACGGATGCCAGCATATGATGTTCTAGATGGTAATTGACCCGGTGGGGGGCAATAAATAGTCGCTCCAGGGGATTGATGTATAAGGTTCGAGTATTTTTGCGTGGGTCGGTATCAAAATGATCTGGAACCCCAGCATGTTCAGCAATTTGCCGGATTCGAACAATCATCATGTGAGTTGTCATAAAAGCTGCAACCCACACGGCATAGAGCCAGGCATGGCCAAATGCAGCAAGTACGAACAACATCACGGCGTTAAGGCCAACACTGCGAAGTAAGTAGGTGCGGTTCTCGTCATCCAACTGTCCGATGTTTTTTAAACCTCTATAAATTGATTTAATGCGACGCCAGCCCACCTGTCCGGTTAAATCTCGTGTGAACTTCCGCTTTAAGCTGGTGTGGGTGATGGGGTAGCTCCTGTAGTTGCTAAGGTCAGGATCCAGATCGGTACCGGCATCCTGATGATGTTTCAAATGGACTCGCATGTAAGCGTCTTTATTCGAGAACACCCAATAACCGGAGAGCCAGGTCCCGACAAAATCGTTAACCTTGTTTGAAGCAAAGAGAGTGCGATGCCCGGTTTCATGAACAATGATTCCAAGGCCTAGTTGCCGAGCGCCAAGTAGGCAGAGCCCTAATATTATTGTTAAGGGATTCGGGTAGCTTGCCATGAGATAAAAGCTGCCGAGGATGATTGCCCAATCAAACAGGACAATCCGGGCTGCACGCCAATCACTTTTTTGTGTGACAGCTTTGATTTCTTCCGGGCTGAGCAGGTTGCGAATGTTCATTGAACTGCCTCGAGTGTTTCAAAATTAAGTTGTGAAGTCGGCATTGTTTCCGGCTGATGTTTTCCAGCCCATATTTTTCTGCCGGCGGTATCGTATTGGCACATGGTTTCCCATAATTGCCGCCTTGAGTTCGATGGCAGAATACTTTCGGGTAATAGTGGGTCCTTGGCAAGGATCTGAATTCCCCGGCCGCCGATTTCGAAGCTTTCCTTTTTTGCCAGGTCTATCGGAAGGTCCGGTAGCCGATTGAGGCTGGTGACCAGTCGCTGGTTCATCAATGTGTATTGTTGCTCCAGTTCAGCCAGGTTGATGCTAGATATCCAGGCGCCGGTAATCTGATCTTCAAACACAGCGTTTTCCATAATAATGACGCTGTCTGGCACGCCGAGCGTGATCAAATGCTGTTTGAGACTTTGGGTCGTTCTCGTGAGGTTGTCGGGGCGGATCCATAAGCCCCCTGCGACCTTCTGAAAGCCAAAGCAGGTCAAAGCCCATGGGGCTTTTTCTTTTCCTTTACCGCTGGGGGATGATTGATAATGTACACAAAGCCAGTGGGCGCCCGTCCAGTCCTTCATACGGGCTTCGCCCAACCGCCAACCCTCTGCCAGGTCATTAACCGGATCCGCCGTTGCACACAGGCGATAGTGACCGCGCTGAACAATTTCAATGGTGTCCCGATTAACCAATCTGGACAAGGTGACCCGAATTTGGTTTTCACTAAAGCCAAATAGCTGGCCGGTAACAGTCAAATCCTGGGCTGTGGTGCCCCGCAGCCGGTAGGTTCGTAAGAGGTCGAGAATGATGTTGGCCGGTTTCACAGTGATCACCTTTAGAAGCGCCGTATATTACATAAAAATACCCAAAAGTAAAAATAATGTAATAAAACTGTATTCGCTAATCCAATCCATCTGCACTAACTTATAGAGGTTATGGAAAATACTGTATGACCTACAAGATTTACGAAGATCCGGAGCGTTCTCTGTTCACAGTGAGTTTTGGTGGCCTGGTTGATGACGCGGAACTGCTGAGGCTCATGGATGAGTTATACCGCCTGCCAAACTTTGCCAACTTTGATCAATTTATCGATTTTTCCCGGATTAAGCGCTATGCGGTCACTCCAAATGGAATGGCGAACTACAATGCCATTTCTAAGGATCGTCCGGAACGTGCCGTTGCTAAGAAAAATCGTAAAATTGTTGTTTATGCGCCCGACGATCTGGCTTTTGGTATGACCCGCCTACTTGCGACTGTTGCCAGCAATTCAGGGGTCGACATTGAGGTGTTCCGAGACCTGCCAAAAGCCCTTGATTTTATCGGATTGGATCGCCTTCCGGCCCAATCGGAAAAAAATGGCTAAACATCCTCTGAATTATTGGATTCAAAGTTGACGGCATAGGGCCGCATCCTGATAATACGCCCCTCGTCGCGCGCTGGTAGCTCAGTTGGATAGAGCGCCTGGCTACGAACCAGGAGGTCGGGGGTTCGACTCCCTCCCAGCGCACCATGATTTACCGTGGCTAGTACACGGCTGCTCACCCACAGTTTCATCGACACCACCCCGTCACGAGTATGAGATTGAATGAGCGCTATTCAGCGCAAAGCTGAGCGAAAGTTAGAAAGTTAGAAAGTTAGAATGGAGAGGTGGCCGAGTGGCCGAAGGCGCTCCCCTGCTAAGGGAGTATGGGTTTAAAGCCCATCGAGGGTTCGAATCCCTCCCTCTCCGCCAAAACCAAAAAGGGTCCCTGAAGGGGCCCTTTTTTGGTTTTGGCGGAGAGGGATTGTGTGAGAACCCTAACCGGTTCGACTAATTGGCGAGCCCATCCCGACCGTCCAGTCACCGGGCATCCCCACCGACCCTTTTCCTAACACCCTCAACAAACTTCCGATCCGGCGAACCCATCAGCAAACTTTGCTCGGCGTGATACAACGCCATGTCCCAATCGTCAATTTGCACATAAGCAGCCGCCAGATTGCGATGACCAAAAGCGCTATTCGGATAGAGTGTGACAACGCGCGTCCATAACGACAGCGGGTTGTTCCAATAGCTCACCTGAAGTTGAGTCACCAGCAGCAAGCCTAAAAGGTAGCAGGCCGTAATTGCTGCAACGGGCACCTGAAGTCGTCGCGAAAAACTCCACAGCCAACTCAGCCCAAGAGCGGTCGCCAACGATATAGGTAGTGTGGCAAGGTAAACATAGTGATCCGTCGCCTTTGCCGGTCCAACATGAATCAGACCCGAGACCGGCGCCAGGGTGACGAGATAACAGAGCGCCAGGACCATTGGCCAACGATATCCCCGATAGAACAGGACAGATCCGCCAATAAGTATTGAACCAAGAAATAAGGTTCCCGGCAGCCAAAAATCTGGACTCCGCAAATAGGTCATGTTCTGGGGGTAGGGGTAAAAAGGTGATAGCTCAAGCGGCCATATATAGTGCTGAACATAAAACCATGTGTTGTTGATTGCGTTAAGCGCACTGACCCAAAGGGGAAGCCTGGTTTCATTCGGCATTGCAATAGATTGGGTGGAAAGGGTAATCAGCACCACGGCTCCGCTAAGCAAAAAATAGGGCGCTTTGTTGAGACAGGTCCAGGCAAATTGCCGCACGGAATTGATGCGCCTTAATGGATAGAAATCAAGTAGCAGCAAGATGACGGGCAGAGTAACCGCCATTGGTTTTGCGCAAAGTGCGAGCGCAAACATCACCAAGGGCAATAGTTTTGATTTCCAGTTTTCGGTTTGGGTGCTATTTAGATAAGCCAGCAATGTAAGCAGGGTAAATAGAGAGTAGAGCACATCTTTTCGCTCAACGACCCAGGCTACAGACTCAACATGTTGGGGATGTATGGCGAAGATAAGAGCCGTCAGCCAGGCGATCCACAATGCTTTACGACGACCTGTTGCACGATTGCATTGGTTGACCAGGAGTAAGCGATAAATCAGCAGATATACCAGGCTCGCATTGATGAGGTGATAGCCAAGGTTCATCAGGTGGTGAGCGCCGCTATTTTGACCAAACAAGCTGAAATCGACAGCGTGACTAAACAAGACCAGAGGGTGCCAGTTTGCCCGATGGGCTTCTGTCAAGATTGAAAGTGTATTGCTAAAGGACCACCCGTGAATCCAGGGGTTTTCGAGTACAAACGGAATTGTGTCCCAGACAAAGTAGTGGTCTCGAACAGCCGAGTAAGCAATGCCCGTCAATATTAGGAGCAGTGCAAATTGCGGCAACCAGATGTGCCTCAGGCTTTGACTTGGGGTATTCATTGACCGCAAATTTACCACAGACATCATCACAGTCCGGCATCCCCATGCAGACTCCGGTGATCACCAGGTCGAAAGTTTGAAACGAATAGTTAAATCGTTGAGCTGATGGAAGCAATTGTGTTTTTTTCAACGAAGCCTATTGCCTGATCCGAGCTGCCATTTTTTGAAATTTATGGGCAATTTTGTATTGGGCTCCCCGATATGATCTGATTCGAACCTGGCTAAGCACGACAGGTATTATCCCATGAGTGATTCGGTTCGGTATGAAGGGCCCACCAACGGCGTCGCGAGAATTGTGTTGGATCGCGCTGACGCTCGAAATGCCCAGGACAAGGCAATGTTGTATGAACTCAACGACGCCTTCGATCGCGCAGCCCAGGACAATGAGGTCAAAGTGATTGTTCTCGCCGCAGAAGGTCCGCACTTCTCCTCGGGTCATGATTTACGAGACGGCTCAACAATGGACGAGTTCAAGCCGGTGTCAAATTGGGGTGGATTTGATTTGCCCGGTTCTGAAGGCTATATGGCAATTGAACAGGAAATCTACCTTGGGCTTTGTTGGCGGTGGCGCAATTTGCCCAAGCCAACCATTGCCGAGGTGCAGGGTAAGGTTATTGCAGGGGGGCTTATGCTGGTCTGGGTATGTGATCTTATTGTTGCTGCTGACGACGCGGCATTCTCTGATCCTGTGGTGGCATTTGGTGTCAACGGTGTGGAGTATTTTGCCCATCCCTGGGAAGTAGGCGTACGAAAAGCCAAAGAAATGTTGTTTACCGGGGAGGCAATTAGCGCAGCAGAAGCCATGCAGCTCGGCATGGTCAATCATGTTGTACCTGCTATTGAACTTAAGGATCGAACCAGACAAATGGCAGAGCATATTGCCAAGCGACCCTCAATGGGGCTTAAGCTTGCTAAGCAATCCGTGAATCAAATGCAGGATGCCCAGGGTCTTTGGACGGCGTTGCAGAGTGCGATGTCGCTCCAGCAGCTTGGCCACGCCAATAACCATCAGGTGCACGGTATGGGTATTGACCCAGCAGGTGCTGCGATTATTCGTGATCAAGCCAAAGGTGTTGATAAGTAATAAGCCAGTTACCTGGATCATTTGGGAATCACGGCGAGATCTAATGGTGATTGAGCCGAAAAATGGTTCCTGTATCATGAAGTCATTATTTTTTATGGGTTTGTAATTGATGTCAGACTTGATGTTGGAAGCGCTGAATCTGGCCATGTATGGTATGGGAACGGTTTTTTTGTTCCTGACTGCTCTGGTCTTTTTGACGGCTTTAATGTCCAGGCTTGTGACAATGCTTGGCGAGCCTGAATTAGACGCGGCGCCGGGCAGAAGTCGGGGCCAATCCGAATCAGGCCAGTCCCAATCAAGTGATGTATCGCCGACCTTGCTGGCAGCCATTGCCGGCGCGGTTAAACAATATCGTGAACGGCACTAGAACAGGAAGACATTCGATATGACAGAATCAAAGTCACAGCCACTCGGTATTACTGACGTTGTACTCAGGGACGCCCATCAGTCTCTTTTTGCCACCCGTATGCGTATCGACGATATGCTGCCCATCGCGGAGAAACTCGATCAGGTGGGCTTTTGGTCTCTTGAGAGCTGGGGAGGTGCAACCTTTGACGCTTGCATCCGGTACCTGGGAGAGGACCCCTGGGAGCGAATTCGAGAACTCAAAAAGGTCATGCCAAATACGCCGCAACAGATGTTGTTTCGAGGCCAAAATATTCTTGGCTATCGCCACTACGCTGATGATCTAGTTGAAAAATTTGTCGAGCGAGCGGCGGTCAATGGCATTGATGTATTTCGTATTTTTGATGCGATGAATGATCCCCGTAATCTCGAGTGCGCCATTGCCGCGGTCAAGAAGCAAGAAAAGCACGCCCAGGGCACCTTGTCCTATACCTTAAGTCCAGTCCATGACCTCAATACCTGGTTGGAGATGGGGCAACAGCTAGAATCCATGGGCGCGGATTCCATCGCAATCAAAGACATGGCTGGATTACTCACACCCTATGCGGCATTTGAACTTGTCAGCGGATTGAAAAAAACCGTTTCTGTACCGATTCATATGCAGTGCCATGCAACCACCGGTATGTCTACCGCAACCTATCTCAAGTCGATTGAGGCGGGTATTGATAACGTCGACACCGCGATCTCTTCTATGAGTATGACCTATGGGCACTCCCCGACAGAATCTGTTGTGGCGATTTTGGCAGGTACGGAGCGGGATACCGGATTAGATATTATCTTGCTAGAAGAAATAGCAGCGTACTTCAGAGAAGTTCGAAAGAAGTACGCAAAATTTGAAGGTAGCCTGAGGGGTATCGATTCCCGGATATTGGTCGCACAGGTACCGGGCGGCATGCTGACAAATTTGGAAAGTCAGCTGCGAGAACAAAATGCCACGGATAGGCTGGATGAGGTGCTATTGGAAATTCCCAAAGTGCGAGAGGAATTGGGTTTTATTCCCTTGGTCACGCCAACTTCTCAGATTGTCGGCACCCAAGCGGTGCTAAATGTCTTAACCGGTGAGCGCTACAAGAATATTACTAAAGAAACCGAAGGTGTTCTAAAGGGCGAGTACGGCGCAACTCCAGCACCGGTCGATCAGACGCTACAGGCCCGAGTGCTTGAGGGTGCTGAACCAATGACCTGTCGCCCGGCTGATCAACTTGAACCGGAGTTCGAGAAATTGAAGGCTGAGCTCATTGGCCTAGAGAAGTCCGAGGGTCTGATTTTTGGTGAGTTTATTGATGATGATGTCTTAAGTTATGCCCTGTTCCCCCAGGTAGGGCTGAAATTTTTAGCCAATAGAAATAACCCTGATGCCTTTGAGCCAGTGCCCGGTAATGAGCCGGCAGCTGCCAAAGTATCTGGATCACCATCATCCAATACTGGTCCTGAAACCTACACGGTAGAGGTGCAAGGCCAGCAGTTTGTGGTGACAGTATCCCAGGGGGGCGAAATTACCAGTACAACACCGGCTCCAGTTGCGGCAGCGCCTGTTGCCAGTGCAACAGCTATTGGTATCACAGCACCTTTGTCCGGCAACATCTTCAAAGTTATGGTCGCGGAGGGTGATCAACTGGAAAGCGGTGATGTTGTACTCGTGATGGAGGCCATGAAAATGGAGACCGAAATTAGGACCAGCAGCGCTGGTACCGTCAGTCAGATTAAAGTTCGTGAAGGGGACAGTGTCTCCGCCGGCGACACGCTCGTAACGCTAGGGTAGCCCATGGAATCTTTATTACTGCTGTGGCACTCCACGGGGATTTATCAACTTCAGTTCGGCCAATTTGCGATGATCGTAATTGGCCTGTTATTACTTTATCTGGCAATTAGTAAGGGTTTTGAGCCTTTGTTACTGGTTCCTATCGGCTTTGGTGGAATCTTAAGTAATATTCCCGGTGTTGATATTGCTGTCGGAGAGGGGGTTCTACATCAGTTTTATGCCATGGGGATTGAGACTGGTATTTTTCCCCTGGTGATTTTTATGGGTGTTGGCGCGATGACGGATTTTGGTCCGCTACTCGCAAATCCTAAAACCTTATTTCTGGGTGCCGCCGCTCAGTTTGGTATTTTTGCAACACTGCTTGGTGCGATCGGCCTGTCGAGTGTGGGCGTGTTTGATTTTACGATAAAAGAAGCAGCGGCCATTGGCATCATTGGTGGTGCTGATGGACCGACCGCGATCTATGTGGCGGGTCAACTGTCTCCCCACTTACTCGGTGCGATTGCCGTTGCTGCCTATTCTTATATGGCGCTGGTACCGCTAATTCAGCCGCCCATTATGAAGTTTCTAACGACAGAGGCCGAGCGCAAGATTGAGATGACCCAACTTAGGGTTGTGTCAAAACGGGAAAAGATTTTCTTTCCGCTTATGCTACTTATTTTAGTTGCGTTAGCTGTGCCGAGTGCGGCGCCGCTATTGGGTATGTTCTGCTTTGGTAATCTCATGCGGGAGTGTGGAGTGGTTGAGCGGTTGTCTGATACGACGCAAAACGCCCTGATTAATATCACAACCATATTTCTTGGACTGTCGGTCGGATCAAAACTGCGGGCGGAACAATTTCTCGTCCCGGAAACCCTCGGTATTCTCATGCTCGGAATGGTGGCTTTCTGCATTGGCACCGCGACGGGTGTCCTGATGGCGAAGCTAATGAATCTGATGTCGAGCCAAAAAATTAATCCATTGATTGGTGCCGCTGGTGTTTCTGCGGTGCCAATGGCCGCCCGGGTTGCTAACCGGGTTGGGCTCGAGGCCAATCCCCATAACTTCCTCTTGATGCATGCAATGGGGCCAAATGTCGCGGGTGTTATTGGTTCTGCCGTGGCAGCCGGTGTCCTGATTATGTTCGCTGGGGGCGCCTAGTCGGGGACGCCTAGTCAGACGCCAGGTTGGTGGCCAGAAAAGGCACCCGGGTTTCATCTAGTTCAAAGTGTAAGGTTTCGGTTTTGTATTTGGAGCCCGGCACTCTAAAGCCGAGCGTTGTTGCCGCTAACTGTAAATCCTTGTCCACTTCATCACTGCCGTATTGACGGTCTCCGACTACGGAATGACCTATGCCCATCAGATGGCGACGGATTTGATGCTTACGCCCCGTGGCGATATTCACTTCAATCAAAGAATATTCTTTTGCGGGCGTCAGAACAGTTATACGGCTAACGGCGGTTTTATCATCTAACCGCTCCTCGATGGTTTGATCTTTTTTGAGTTGCCCATGGATGATGGCGTGGTAGCGTTTTTCGACTTCCCGGTCTGAAAACTGTTTGGATAGGTCCGCAGCGGCAGCTTTTCGATGGGCAACGACAACCAGCCCTGCTGTAAATCGATCCAGGCGGTGGACAAGAAAAACAGCATCTCCCGAGCGATGATTGATTTCGATCCAGCGATTCAGAGCGGTGTGGTCACCAAAGCGGCTGCCGCTCACGGTCATGCCCGCGGGTTTAAACCAGACGGAAAAGTCCCTGGCGGCGAATATAAGTTCAGGTGTCAGGGAAATTGCGTCCAGAGCTTCGGGGTTGTGATGAAACGTGATCTTGTCACCGACTTTTACTTTAGCGCTGGCGCGCCGGATCCTTTGTAACGATGTAGAGCCTTCCCGCCAAACGGCACCACAACTCATTGCGTGTTTGATTCGGGTGCGGGATAAACCCGTGAGCTCACTGAGCTGATCGGGCAGGCCCAATTCAACGTCCGTGATGGTCAAACTAAAAGTCTGGGGGTCTTGAGTCATTTTCTAGCAGATCTTCTGAGAAGCTAAGGAAGCTTGCGGGGTGGGGAGCTTATCAAAGACCTTGACCCTAGCGCCAAGGCTGATGAGGAATTGTTGAAACAAATTGCCCATGTATACTGGGTTGAGCAAAAAACCTAAGAGTGAATTGATGTTGGAAATTGATGTATTTTGGTCCTTTCGTAGCCCCTGGTCCTATCTGGCGACCCCCAGGATCAGGGCAATGCAGGACACCTACGATTTGACAGTGAATTTCCGCCCGGTTTATCCCATTGCAATTCGTACTCCGGAATTTTTTCTGCAGGTTAATCCCATGTGGCCCCCCTACTTACTGCGAGATTCTATTCGGGTAGCGGAAATGCTCAATTTGCCTTTTGTCTGGCCGAGTCCCGATCCCGTCAAACAGTATCGTGGCGATGACGGCAAAGCACGCACCGCCGATGATCAGCCCCACATACACCGGCTAACACGAATTGGTGTACTTGCTGCTGAACAGGGCAAAGGCATTGAGTTTGCGGATGAAATATCCCGCACAATCTGGGGCGGAACCGAGAATTGGCACGAGGGTGATCATCTGGCCCAGGCCGCCGAACGGGTGGGTTTGTCCCTGACGAACCTGGATGATACGGCAGTAGCGGAAGAGGCACGACTTGAGGGTGTTATTGAGGCTAACCAGATTGCCCACGAAGCTGTGGGTCACTGGGGCGTCCCTACCTGCAGCTTTAAGGGTGAGCCATTCTTTGGCCAGGATCGACTAGATGTATTGCTCTGGAGATTAAATCAGGAGGGTTTGCAGCTTCGGACTTGACACTAAAAAGTCATGTTTGTAGGTTAGGCCACCTTTAAATCAACTCACGCAATCCCATTCACTTAATTCACTTTATATTTTACTCAACTACCAAAGAGAGAAGACACCATGCAGGAACATCTTAAGTTCTATATTAACGGCGAATGGGTCGACCCGGTTACACCGGCAACCCTGGATGTGATTAATCCAACGACCGAAGAAGCATTCGCTAGAATTAGCATGGGCAGTGCCGCCGATGTAGACAAGGCTGTTGCTGCCGCGAGTACGGCCTTCGAGAGCTATTCACAAACCACAGTTGCAGAGCGTCTCGAACTCTTTGGCGCTATCTTGGCTGAGTACACCAAGCGTTATGACGACATTGCCCAGGTCATTTCGACCGAGATGGGTGCGCCAATCTGGTTGTCAAAGGCTGCCCAGGCAGCCACGGGTCAGGCCCACTTTGCAACAACCATGGAAATCTTGAAGAATTTTCAATGGGAAGAGCAAAAAGGTAAGTATTTCCTGCGTCGTGAACCCGTTGGTGTTTGTGGCTTGATTACACCCTGGAACTGGCCGATTAATCAGATTGTCTGCAAAGTTGCACCTGCCCTTGCTGCCGGTTGCACCATGGTATTAAAGCCAAGTGAAGTTGCACCGATCAACGCAATTATCCTTGCGGAAGTCCTGCATGAAGCTGGCGTACCAAAAGGCGTCTTTAATCTGGTCAACGGTGATGGCCTTAGTGTGGGGAATGCACTGTCGTCCCACAATGATATCCATATGATGTCTTTTACCGGATCAACCCGTGCTGGTATCCAGGTAGCAAAAGCTGCCGCTGACACGGTTAAACGTGTTGCACAGGAACTGGGCGGTAAGTCTGCCAATATTGTTCTAGAAGATGCTGATCTGACCGCCGCAGTTTCCGGTGGCGTTTCCCAGTGTTTCACTAACTCAGGGCAATCCTGTAATGCGCCAACTCGTATGCTAGTACCTGCCGCTAAACATGCCGAGGCGTTACAGATTGCTAAAGCGACCGCTGAAGGTATTAAGCCAGGTGATCCTTTTGCTGAAGGCACCGTGATCGGACCAGTTGTGAGCAGTGTTCAGTTCGACAAGATTCAAGATCTGATTCAGAAGGGTATTGATGAAGGTGCAGAACTGGTCACCGGCGGCACCGGTCGTCCTGATGGCTTAAACGTTGGCTATTTTGTTAAACCCACCATCTTTGGCAATGTCACTAATGATATGACAATTGCTCGAGAAGAAGTGTTTGGGCCGGTACTGACGATTCTGCCTTATAAGACTGAAGCGGAAGCAGTCGAAATTGCCAACGACACACCCTACGGCTTGTCCGGCTATGTACAGTCCGGTGACGTTAAGCACGCAACCGCAGTTGCCGCGCAAATGCGTACCGGTAATGTTCATATCAATGGCTCAGGTCCAGACTTTGGTGCGCCTTTTGGTGGCTATAAGCAATCTGGTAATGGCCGCGAGTGGGGAGAACTTGGTTTCGAAGAGTTCCTCGAAACTAAAGCTGTGTTTATTCCAGCAGCTTAAGTTCATTGTCGTAGACCTATGAACGTTGTACGAAAAACGCCCCTTCCGGGGCGTTTTTTTTTGAGCGAAAAAAAATTACCAGGTATCTACGGCTCGCTTACGTCCGGAGCGCGCTTCAGGTGCGGGCGCTGACTTCAAACCCGCCAGTATCCACTTCCTGGTGTCCGCCGGATCAATCACGTCATCAATCTCGAAGGCCGTTGCGAAATTAACTGCTTTACCCCTTTGATACATATGTTCAACCCGTTTCTCATAGGCCTCGTTGCGTTCCTCTGGGTCTTCAATCGCTTCAAGCTCTTTTCTAAAGCCAAGTTTGACAGCGCCCTCTAAACCCATCCCGCCAAACTCACCCGTGGGCCAGGTGACGGTAAATACGGATGCTTTAAATCCACCACCTGCCATTGCCTGGGCACCAAGACCATAGCCTTTGCGTAGCACAATCGTTAGAAAGGGAACCGTCAGACTGGCGCCAATCACAAACATCCGAGCCGCATGTCTAACAAGTGCAGTTTTTTCAGCGTCAGGTCCGACCATAATGCCCGGTGTATCGCAAAGGCTGATGACGGGAATATCAAAGGCGTCACAAAGTTGGAGGAAACGTGCGGCTTTGTCTGCGCCGTTGCTATCTATGGCGCCGGAAAGAAAGGCAGGATTGTTTGCCACCAGCCCTACAGGACGACCCTCGATTCTGGCAAAGGCCGTGATCATACCCAGACCGAAGTCGCGTCGTAGCTCTAACACAGACCCTTTGTCCGCAAGCGACTCTATTAGGGCGCGAATATCGTAAATCCTTAACCTGTTTTCTGGTATCGAATGCCGCAATACCCGCTGATCATCACACTCCCAATTTTCTGTGGTGCCTTGGAAATATGAGAGGTATTTTTTAGCGACCTGCATGGCCTCAGCTTCATCCTCAACGGCAATATCAACCACACCGTTGGGTACCTGTACTTCCATTGGGCCAACCTCGTCTGGAGTGAAGATACCCAATCCACCGCCTTCGATCATGGCGGGACCACCCATACCAATATTGGCGTCTTTGGTTGCAATCACAACATCACTAGCACCTAGTAGAGCGGCATTACCGGCAAAACATCTACCGGTGGTAATTCCGATTCGTGGTACAAGGCCAGAGAGTTTTCCCCACAGTTCAAAAGCTAAACAATCAAGGCCCGCAATGCCTGCGCCATCGGTGTCACCGGGCCGCCCGCCGCCGCCTTCCGCGACCAGGACAACCGGCAGTCTCATTTTTTCTGCCAGTTCGAACATACGGTCTTTCTTGCGATGATTTTGTAGACCCTGGGTGCCTGCCAGGACCATATAGTCATAGGACATAACAATGCACTGGGTATCCTGGTTAGGAAAAAGTGTGCCGTTAACGCTAGCAATGCCCGTGACCATGCCGTCTCCCGGCGTGTTTTGCATGAGGTCGTCTACGCTGCGACGACGACGCTGCGCCGCAATGGCGAGGCTGCCGTATTCGACCAGTGATCCCTCATCTACCAGTTCCGCAAAATTCTCCCGGACGGTTCGATGTCCCGTCTTATGTCGTTTTGCAACGGCCTCAGGTCGGGCCTCATCAAAGCCATAATTGTGGCGGGTGATGGATTCAGCCAGGTCAGGACGGATGTAGTCAGGGTTGATGGTTTCAACTTCACGTTCCACCGACGTTGTAGAATCGTTAGGCTTGAGCACGATTAATGGAAAACCTTCATCAACAGTCTCACCTGATGAAGCATTGATGCCAGTTACGTTGCCGCTTACTGGAGCTTCAAGGACATGCTCCATTTTCATGGCTTCCATCACCGCAAGTGCTTGCCCAGCGGTGACTTCATCGCCTTCGGCAACGAGTAGTTCGATCACCGTACCTTGCAGAGGTGTGTATATAGCATTGCTATCGATAGGCACGTCAGGGGTAGATTTTGTCTTAGCCGCTGAAGCTGCGTGATTAAGCACGGCTAAGGGGTCAGCTCCCGAGTGCTTTTTGGTGGGTTCAGGAATTGTAAATTCTGGGAGCATGTCGTCGACAAATCGGGTGTAGATTTCATTCTTCTGAAACGCTGGCAGTGCAAACAGTTGCCGCAGAAAATCCAGGTTGGTTTCGAATCCCTCAATGCGAAATTCAGCCAGAGCATTTGTTGTTTTTCTGATCGAGTCTGCATAGGTATTGGGAGAGTGGACAATTAGTTTGCCGAGCAGTGAATCAAATCGATTGGAGGTTTGATAACCCGAATAGGCGAAGTGGTCTGTACGTACGCCAATGCCTGTGGGCGGTTCAAAAACCGTAATCTGGCCCCCTGTAGGTTTGAAACGACCTTTTTTCGACAGTGTTTCCATATTGATTCTGCATTGAATCGCAAAACCATCGGGCTTCTTTTGTTCCAAAGGGAAGGATGCTAACGATTCGCCCATGGCCAATTTAATTTGTAGTTGCACCAGGTCAACATGGGTAATGGCTTCGGTGACCGTGTGTTCAACCTGGAGTCTGGGGTTTGCTTCGATAAAGTAAAATTGATCCGGGTCATCCACTTCCACCAAAAACTCGAAGGTGCCAAGGCTTTGGTAGTCTACAAGCCCCGCCATTTGTAATGCTGCATCGATCAGTTGGGTGCGCTGCTGGTCGTTCAGGCTGGGGCTAGGTGCCACCTCAACAATCTTCTGGTGATTACGTTGAATTGTGCATTCCCTCTCCCAGAGATGGTTAACGGTTTTTCCATCACCGACAATCTGAATCTCTATGTGTCGCGCTTTCGCCACAAACTGTTCCAGATAGACCCTATCGTCACCAAATGCAGACAGCGCCTCGGCCCTGGCTCTGGGCAATAGCGTTTCCAGCTCAGCTTCTGATTCAACAAGTCGCATGCCTCTGCCGCCGCCGCCCGCAATTGCCTTAATGATGGCGAAGGAGCCCTGGGGTAACCCACGGTAGAATGCTTTGGCATCGTCGAGACTCGTATCGCCGTCGGTGCCCTTTAGGAGTGGCACATTACATTGGGCCGCCAATTTGCGGGCGGTAGATTTGTCGCCAAAGGTTTTGAGTTGCTCAACCGTTGGGCCGATAAACTGGATGCCGGCAGCACTACAGGCGTTGGCGAACTCTGGATTCTCCGAGAGGAAACCATAGCCAGGGTGAACAGCGTTGCACCCTGCATCTACGGCGACCTGAATAATCTGTGGGATATCAAGATAGGCGGCTGCACCGGATTTTTTTAGTGGTATCGCTTTGTCTGCGAGACGGCAGTGGAGTGCCTCGCTATCATCTTCGGAATAGACAGCAACTGTTTGGATGCCCAGTTCGCTTGCTGCTCGTAAGATTCGTACCGCAATCTCACCCCGGTTAGCAATCAGTAGTTTTTTCATGAACAATAGCCGTTTACCTCGTGAAGCAAACATTATCACGATTAAAGAATTCGGAACGCAAGGGTGGAGATTGAAAGTGCCAATAGCATATTTAAATGGTGAGTGGTTGCCGGTCGAAGAAGCCAGAGTATCGGTTCTGGATAGAGGGTTTCTTTTCGGCGATGGTGTGTACGAGGTGATACCTGTTTATAACGGTAATCTATTTTGTCTAACCCGACACGTGGAACGATTGAAGAATAGTCTTTCCGAGGTGCACCTGGCTGAACCATTGATGGATGTGGATTGGGAGAGTTTGCTCGCCGAGGCGGTTGAGAAAAGCGGTGAGACATTTGCCTCTGTGTATCTTCAGGTGACCCGTGGGGCTGATGTCGCACGGAGTTTTGTCTACCCGGAAAACCCCACTCCAACAATTTTTATCATGGTGAATTCAGCTCCTCAACTCGCTAATCGGGAAGTCAAAGCGATCCAGCTTGTGACCCTTGAGGACTTTCGTTGGGAGCGGGGCCATATAAAAACCATCAGTCTAATTGCAGCGGGCATGTTGAAGAATCAAGCGATCGCCGCAGGCGCCGATGATGCAGTTCTAGTCAAGAACGGTGAAGTCACAGAAGCAACCTCGGCGAATCTGTTTGCAGTAATTGATGGCACCATTGTCACACCGCCAAAAAGCACTAGCTTGCTGCATGGGATTACTCGAGATGTCATTGTTGAACTGGCACGGCTGAATGGGCTGCCGATTGAAGAACGTTCTCTGCTTCCACAGGAGTTAGAAATAGCAGACGAGGTTTTTATTTCTAGTTCAACTATGGAGGCCTGGCCGGTTGATCAAATTAATGGCAAGCCAATTGGCAATGGCGAGCCAGGATTAGTTTGGCAAAAAGTGGACAAGCTGTTCCAAGCGCATAAGCTTCTATAGAGGAAGCAGTTCTACTCACATTCTCTGCCTTGACCGCATCCGATTGAGGTGGTTACCCTGCATAATCAGAGCGTATTGAACCCACCTATGACGATCCGGTCGTTTCCAACTGCAGCATGTGCTAAATCAAATCCTGGGTTGGATAGGCAGCAGCGTGTCTCGGGCTTTTGCAAAGTGCTATTTGTTCTGTGTCTGCTCGTTAGTAGCAGCGTTAGCGGCGCTGTTAGTGAAAGCACGATAGAAATGAAGACTCGCGATGTCATCGCTAACAAACCAACCACGAGAAATATTCAGTTTACCAATCTTAGTACTGAGGTAGGTTTTTCCAGTGAATTTGTCCATGACGTTATTCAGGACGGCCGTGGCTTCATGTGGATTGCGACCCAGTCTGGTTTAAATCGCTACGATGGTCATGAAGTACGTGTTTATGAGAACGCGGCGAATGATCCTGCATCTATTTCCCATAATTTTGTCTGGACGCTGCACGTCGACCCCCAGGGCAGCTTATGGCTCGGTACAGAGCGTGGAATAAATCGTTACGATCCGAAGACGGATAGTTTTGCACGTGAACCCTGGTCGAATCTGTCGCTTTCGAACTTTCGGGTCCGAAAAATCATTCAAGATACCCAGGGCTTTTTCTGGATTGGTACTCTAGGTAGCGGTCTGTTGCGGATTGACCCGGTTAATGGCCAATTGATGCAGTTTACAAATGACCCCACTGATCCAACCTCGTTGCCCAACGATCACGTACTGGGGCTCGTTTTTGATCGTCGGGGTGAGCTCTGGGTTGGTACCGACGGTGGAGGCATCGCGCGCTTTGATGCAGCAGCCGGTAAATTTGTGACATACCAATCTGATCCGGACAACCCCTTAACCCTGTCCGATGATCGGGTTCGGAGTGTTTATGCAGATTCAGATGGAAACATATGGGTTGGGACCAATTCTGCAGGTTTAAACTTGTTTGATCCCGCGACCGGGCGCTTCACCCGTTTTGTCTCTGATCCAAGTAAAGCCGATAGCTTGCCCGGCGGGCAGGTACTCGCGATTTTTGAAGATACCTTTGGGACGCTCTGGGTTGGCACCGAAGCTGGATTGGCGGAATGGTTGCCTCAATTGAACGGGTTTGTCCGTTATCAGAGTCAAACAACCAATCGCACCAGCCTAGTCAATAACCGGATCAACGCCATTACCCAGGATGCGTCTGGCGTTTTGTGGATTGCGACCCACGGCGGACTCAGTACCTGGAACTATTTTAGCGACACTTTTACCTACTACAGCACCCGTAGCGGTGACTTGATGGAGGACGTGGTCACAAGCGTCGGGGAATCGTCAAATGGCACACTCTGGGTGGGTACCTACGGCGGTGGTCTCTCCAGTATTGATCCTCTAACGGGGCGGGTCGTTCATTATCGTCATAGTCCAAACCGGCCAGGGAGTCTGCCTGACGATCAAGTGATGTCGGTGCTTGTGGACCGTCAGGATCGAGTCTGGGTCGGTATGCGGACCGGTGGACTCGCCATGATGGATCCGGTAGTCGGAGAATTTGAGCGGTTTGTCCACGAGCCGGACCGTGTAGATTCATTAAGCGGCAATGCAGTGAGTACCATTTTGCAGGATAGCAAAGGTGGTCTGTGGGTAGGTGTCTTTGGTCAGGGGCTTAATTATGCCGAAGACGGCAACCCTGCTGTAGTTCAACGGTTCCTCCACGATCCGACAATATCAAGTTCAATTAGCGGAAACCGCGTTCTGCGCGTGTATGAGGAGCGCAACGGCACAATATGGATAGGCACCGAAGGCGATGGGTTGAATCGATTCGACCCAGAGAGCAATCAGTTCACACGATTTGATCTTGAATCGACAGACAATGCTAGTGGTCGGCCAAGGGGGACTCCCTGGGAAATTTTTGAGACAAACGATGGCGCTTTATGGCTAGGAACCCTGGGCCAAGGTTTGTTTCGTTGGGCCGCGGATAAACGCCAGGCAGGAATAAAGCAATTTGAGCAATATGGTTCGGCGCAGGGGTTGGCATCAGAAATTTATAGCATCATTGGCAGTTCTACCGGTGAACTCTGGTTGAGCAGTAACCGAGGCTTATTCGAGTTTCATCCTAAGACATTGGATGTCAGGAAGTTTGATCGGAACAATGGATTACGTACAAACGAGTTTAATCAGGGGGCACGTATTCGTAGTCGCACTGGACGACTCCTGTTCGGATCCAATTTGGGTTTAGTGGGGTTTTTCCCGGGAGATTTACCTAAGAATGGAAAGCCGCCGCTGATTTCGGTTGAAGCAAACTCACGTACAGACACGATCGCTCGAAGTTGGGTGGGTAATCTACCCCCGTTGGTGCGCCTGGATTACTTTGATGCGTTTGTTGCCTTCGAATTTGTTGCATTGGACTACATGTCTCCCGACAAAAATGAATATCGGTATCGCTTGGTTGGACTCGATTCTGAATGGGCAGAGGTGAATAATTTTCGCCGTGCAATTTATTCCAGCCTTCCGCCCGGCAGCTATACATTTGAGGTTCAGGCGTCCAATAACGATGGGGTTTGGAATCGGGATGGCGTCAGCGTAAATGTCTATGTGGTGCCGCCTCCCTGGAGTACCTGGTGGGCATATTTAATCTATGGCGTGCTCGTGGCGTTAGTAATTGGTCTCTATTTTCGCAATCAGCGCACGAAACAACGCGCAGAGGTCGCAACTCGAGTGAGGCTAGAGAGACTCGTTAGCGAACGCACCGCAGAATTGGCGGAGCGAAATTCTGATTTGATGTCGCTAAACGATCGGTTAGAGCATGCCAGTGTTACGGATGCTTTGACGGGGCTTCGGAATCGACGCTTTGTCGATGAACATATTGAGGCAGAGGTCTCGATGCTCCAGCGTATTCAGTTTGAAGAAGCGGTTGAGGGTAACGAGCCAAACCCTGAGTCACCGCGACTCCTGTTCCTGATGATGATTGATCTCGACGGTTTTAAGGCGATCAATGATAATTTTGGGCATCAGGCAGGAGATCTGGCGCTTTTGGAAGTAAAAGACAGATTATTGGCGGCGTGCCGGAAATCTGACGTTGTGGTTCGTTGGGGCGGAGATGAATTTCTTATCATTGGCCACGCACGGACCATGGAAGGCGCTGAGCAATTTACGGAGAAAATCAGGCTTAGTCTCTGCTCTTTAAGCTATGACCTGGGCAATAGAGACGTCGGGCACCTCTCTGGCTCTATCGGCATTGCGCCCATCCCCTTTGTGGAGGGCAAAATGGAGTTCGCCTCCTGGGAACAAATTTGCAGCATTGCCGACATGGCCGCTTATGTAGCGAAAGACACCGGTAAGAACGGCTGGGTCAGCCTCTCGGGCACTTCTCTCCTTGGGAAGGATGAATTGGTTGATCTAAAAGAGCACCTCTCTGAGCGAATTAATGAGCGCAAATTGAGGGTCAAGAGTTCCGCAGTTTTGAGCGACCTGGCAATTCGTCGGGAATAACTCGTCACTCATCCACAAGTAGCCTCTGAGCGTTGCAATAGGCGGCGCTTTAGGTCAAATTCCTACTCCCGCACGCAATTGGGAACAGAATATTTTCATTTTGATTTACTGTTCTTTCACCGCGGTCAGACCTGAGATGGATTCCTAAGTCTTTGTAAATTAAGGATAACGTGTCATATAACGCAATTACTTTGCGTTTTTGTGATGTTTGGCACAACCATTGCTGAAGGTAAGCATGATTAAATTAAATCGAAAGAAATGGACTAAACGAGCAGTTCAATCCGCCATTATGGGGATGGGCGTAGCTGCGTCTGTTAGCCTCTACAATGATGTTTGGACGCCTGAAGTTCCCTCTATAGCAGGGAGCGGTAGCATTACCCCTGCGGCTCTCTCATCAGTTGCTGTCCCGCTTATCGAAACAGCCTCTATAGAAGGCGTATTGTTTGACGACCAAACTTACGACCTATCAATGCCAAAAAACGCAACGGCGATAAATGAAACCATCGAAGCAGAAAAAGCCAAGCGTAAATTTGCTTTAGGCAAGATGTCCAAAGCAGTAGAGCAGTTGGCTTTGACTGGCGGCAATCAACGAGTTGAGCTGCTCGTGACCTATTCAGATATTGGCGACCAGAGTGATATTGAATTGGCACGTCTGGACCGATTGGGCGGCGAGATTATTCACACCTATGCGGCATTTCCTTTTGTTGCACTTCACCTCACTGCCGACGAACTGATTGAGTTTGCTACGGGCGCTGACGTCAAACTTCTGGATCTGGATGCTGAAGTAGGTGCTAGCCAGTATTCCACTCGACGTGCGGCGGGTGCGAAGGCTGAAGAAATTAATTGGAATTACGTTGGCACTGGGCCCACAGTTGCTGTTGTGGATTCCGGTGTTGCAGGCCATACCGATCTGGAAGGGGTAAATGCTTTTGCTTGTTCAGCAGGTCAGTGCAAGTCAACTAAATCCGAGGACAAATATGGTCACGGTACTCATATTGCGGGAATAGTCGCAGGCAGTGGCGAGCGTTCGTTTGGAGAGTATCGCGGTATTTCGTCTAGCGCATCGCTATTGTCACTTCAGGTTTTGGATGGCGAAGGCAAAGGTAAAACGTCTTCCGTATTAAATGCCCTTGATTGGATTATTACCAATGGTGACGACCATGGCGTTCGCGTCGTGAACCTGTCTCTGGGTAAAGCGATCACCGAGAGTTGTGATGTTGATCCCCTGTGTCAGGCGGCAGGAATGGTCTGGGATGCTGGTTTTGTTGTAGTGGTAGCGGCAGGAAACTATGGCGATTACGGTAACTTCAGTATTACAAGTCCTGGTAATTCTCCAAAGGTCATCACCGTGGGTTCTATCACCGATAATGAAACTGATGAGGATTTCACAGACGACTTTGTTTCGACCTTTTCATCAATGGGGCCAACGGCATTTGATCTAACCCTGAAGCCGGACCTATTGGCTCCTGGCAACCTGATTGTCAGCACGGCGACAAAAGATCAAAAGCTCAAGAAACATACGATTGACCGGGACGCGGAGTTAAACGAAGCTGCAGTGGACCCCCTTGCGCTTGCTCTTACTGACAAGAAATTAACCAAGAAAGAAAAGCGCAAACTTCGTAAAGCGAAACGTGCCGCGCGAAAGGCGGAACGCTTAGCCTTTCTGGCAAAAGAGTGTGATGAATACTGTAAGCAGAATTACATGTCATTATCCGGGACAAGTATGGCGGCAGCGGTTGTTTCCGGTGCAGCGGCGATGCTGCTTGAACAGGATGCCAATTTAACTCCAGCAACCGTAAAAGCGCGATTGATGCGCTCTGCAAGAAAAATTGACGGTGACCCAATAGCCACGGGTGCGGGTGTTCTCGATATTGATGCTGCACTAGAAGATCAAGGTCAAGTGATTGGAGAGGCATTGTCTCCAGTACTTGAGTTGACCGATACCCAGCAAGTTATTGTTCAAGATGTGGCGCAACTCTGGGGGCAAGAATGGGCCGCCCACGATGTCTGGAACGGCGACGCATGGACTGCCATTGAGGCTGAGCCGCTGGAAGCATCAGGTTATCTCTGGGCCAGTGGTTATCTCTGGGCCAGCGGTTACCTTTGGGCTAGTGCTACGGAAGATGGAGTATCCGGTGTCTTCTCGAATGGTTATCTATGGGCGAGCGGCTATCTATGGGCCAGTAGTGACGTAATGGCAAAAGGCTACCTCTGGGCTACGGGTTATCTCTGGGCCTTTGGTGTTGACCCTGAGACGGACGGTGAGTCACTTACGGTCGGCGGTGACTACTAGTCAACGTGACTGGCAAAGGTCGAGATCGCATCTAGCATCTCGATTCTTGGTTTTTCTAAAAGGGCAGCATGATCCCCCCCTGCCAGAACCATCCACCATTTTTTCTGGGTGTTTAACCCGGTAAACAAAGCTTGCTGAATGTGTATTGGTGCGATGGGGTCAAACTCTCCCTGCAACAGCAGGGTAGGTGAACTGACTTTGGTTGCATCGAGTTCAGCCCATTCATGTAGATTCTTAAAATCCACCCGTACCGGGTCCGCTTTAAGGGCCATGGCAACATAAGCTTGAATAGCGGACTGGCTGATGCTGCCGGGGGTAATAAAATCACTTGCTGCATGTGCCGCTGTATTGGTTTTTGCCGGGGGAGTATCCGGATACTCCATCTTTGGGTCAGCAACATGGCGGCTGGGATCAAAGGGATAGCCGAACAGCAGCAATGAAGAAATGCTATCAGGGGATCTCTGGGCCACCATTTGGCTCACCATGGAACCGTATGACCAGCCAAACAAATGTGGCGTGGTTTTGGTTTGAGTTTTTATCCAATCCAGAACAATCAGAGCATCCTTTACCGCTCGATCCGGTGTCAGCCAACCCGAATTGTCCCGCTCGCTGCCGCCATAACCCCGGGCATCCAATGCAAATACCCGGAATCCTCGCTTAACCAGTTCGTCCATAAAGGATAGATTCTCGTCCGCGGTTTGGAGGTCAAAGTCCGGCAGAGCGCTGTAGGTACGACCGTGCAGTAGCAGTATTGTGCGTGCTGCGGAATCGGAACCTTTTTCCCACAATGCCAGGGGGTGGCCGTCAGCGATGACCGTGTGCCTGGTTGGCTCAGTTGCGAACGTGACAGCGGAAACACTCACAAGAATGGCCAATACTAAAACTCGAACAATAGGCATATCTGTCTCAAACTTTGACTCGGGAAATGAGAGCCGAGAATACCAAGCTCCTTAATTGATAAT
>TARA_R110002072_G_scaffold33350_2_pt1 | contig 24555 bp, 29 predicted proteins | sample TARA_R110002072 | Tara Oceans TARA_R110002072 (sample SAMEA4397118) | marine metagenome | biome: Polar Biome; feature: [SRF] surface water layer (ENVO:00010504); material: water (ENVO:00002006), including particulate matter (ENVO:01000060) such as... | depth 5 m | reverse complement strand
TTCTTTTAAAAAACTCATCTACAAAATTTGAGGTGCAAAGATAGGGTTTATTCTATAATTTTTGCGTTGAATTTTGCTTGAAAATAAGAGGTGTTTTTTGCTAATTTTTGATGCTCATAAAGATTATAATTGATCTTTTGATGGATGCTAGAAATTCACGAATTAAAAACAGACATCAAACAAGCACACCTTTTTATTTGGAAAAATAACTGAAAGACAAAGTGAAAATTTACTCCAAAATTTCAACAGTGATTGGAATTTCATTCATAGGCCAATCATCTGCGCCAACTTCCACTTTAGATATTTTAGTCATGGTATCAAAACCTTCTAAAACCTCCCCAAAAACGGTATGTTGATTATCTAAATGCGGAGCTCCTTTTTTATTCTGAACCACATAAAATTCAAAAGGATTGGATAATTTATTTGGATTATTATCCCATTCTCTTGCAGCTGCTAAAGAACCATATTTATGAATTCTGTGTTTTTTGAATTCAGGTTTTATTAAGTAATTTCCGTGTTTTGTTCTTTGTTCTACAGTTAAATAATTATCGGAATTACCTCCTTGAATTACAAAGTTTTTGGCAACTCTATAAATAACAGTTGTATTAAAATATTCATTTTTTGTAAGATAAATAAAGCTAGCTCTGTGAGCAGGAACATCTTCAAACAGCCGAATTTTCATATTCCCAAATTTAGTTTTGATAATGACTTTGGTTTCTGGATTTTCTTTACCATAAGCTAATAAAAAATCTTCGGTATTAGAACTGTTTATGGTATTCCATTTTTTTTCCTCGTCAATAGCTATCGTATCTTTTTCAATGATTTTTTCACTTTTTAGATTTTCCTTTTTTGAAATCTCCTTTTTCTTTGGAGCATCATCACATTGATAAAAAAAAACACACAGAACAACAAAAGACAATCGAAATAAAAACTTCACTTTTAAAATATTTTTTATAAAACTCAAAGATAAATCATCAACATAAAAGAATAGATAAATCTAATGACTTTATAATAACTTTAAGTTTTTATTGCTGTTTGATTCCTTTATATTTGCAATCATGGAGGAATTAGTTGTTTTAGTTGATGAAAAAAATAACCAAATAGGTTTAATGCCTAAAATGGAAGCACATGAAAAAGCTGTTTTACACAGAGCGTTTTCAGTGTTTGTTTTTAATAATAAAGGAGAATTAATGTTGCAACAAAGAGCAGCATCTAAATATCATTCGCCTTTATTATGGACAAATACTTGTTGCTCTCATCAAAGAGAAGGAGAGAGTAATGTAGAAGCAGGTAAAAGACGTTTGCAAGAAGAAATGGGTTTTACAACAGATTTAAAAGAGGTTTTTTCTTTTATTTATAAAGCACCTTTTGATAATGGTTTAACTGAACACGAATTAGATTTTGTGTTAATTGGCTCTTTTGAAGACAAACCAAATATTAATAAAGAGGAAGTAGCATCTTATAAATGGATGCCTTTAAAAGATGTAAAAAAGGATATCGAAAATAATCCTGAGATTTACACTGAGTGGTTTAAAATAATTTTTGATAAATCTTTTGATAAATTAACAAATGCCTAAAGTTACAGTTCATAGAAAAGCACATTTTAATGCAGCTCATAGGTTGTATAGAAAAGATTGGTCTGAAGAAAAAAACCTTGAAGTTTTTAGCAAATGTAGCAACCCTAATTTTCATGGACACAATTACGAATTGATTGTTTCTTTAACAGGAGAAATTGACAAGGAAACAGGTTATGTATATGACTTAGGCGTGTTAAGTTCTTTAATTAAAGCTGAAATAGAAAACAGTTTTGATCATAAAAATTTAAATGTAGAAGTTAAAGAGTTTAAAAATTTAAACCCTACAGCAGAAAATATAGCTGTTGTTATTTACGATAAATTAAGACCTCATATTCCAACTCATTTAGATTTAAAAATTACACTTTATGAAACTCCTAAAAACTTTGTAAGTTATGCAGGAGAATAGTGGTTTTTACTTTAGATTTATTTATCAAGAATAAAATATAGTTTAATTTTTTCTGTAAGAGTAGTAGCTGACAGACTTTTCTAAAAAACTGAATGTGTGGTAACTAAAGCCATCTAAGTTTAAGTTTTTCTTGAAGTTTATGCTATGTTCATTCATTTCATCAACAAATAAACTTTCACTTTTTTCTAAATCATTAAATTTAAAAAAATAACCCATTTTATCCATTCTTGTAGAAAACACAATAGATGTTTTTATAGTACTATTGTTGTTTAAAACATGCTCTAAATTTTTCTTAGCGTATTTAAAACTTGTTTCTGGGTTTCTACCAAAAGCCTGTACAATTAATCGATCTGAATATTTAGCAATTAATTCAATTTCTTTTTGAGAATAGTAACCAACATACGCATCAATTTTTATAGAATGAGTATTATTTTTTATTAGTTTTTTTAGTTCTTTTAAATTTTCAATAAAGAAATTAAAAGAGCCTTCTCTATTACAAGGTGATGAATTTGCTTTTAAGTAATTTTCACAATAATACCCATTTTCTCCAGATGCTTTTTTAGACCAATATTCATATTCTAAATTATAAATATCAAACTTTTCATCAGGTTTGTTTCTGGAGTTGTTATAAAGATGTATGGTATTCGTGAAAAAAGAAGCACATTCACCAGAAGCTCCAACATTTTTAATGTTAAATTCGGTTTTGGCTTTTAAAATAAATTCTGCTAAAACATTATTTTTTCTTGGATCAGATAAAGACCAAATTTTATCAACTTTATTTAAATCATATAAAATTAAAGTTTTAAAATCGTTTCTCATTGCAAAAAGAAGTAGTTTATCTTCCTTATTTGGGCTGCCAATGATGTTGCTGAAATTATCTACGTATAAAGTTCTATCATTACTAAATATGTTGAAAACTATACATAAAAAGAATGCGAAAAGAATGGTTTTTCTCAATTGTTAATAGGATTATATAAAATATAAAAGGACAATAAAAATGTACTTATTTATGAATAAATTGCATTTTTCATGCCAAAAAAATATAATTATCAAATTGAGGAATCAGGCAATAAAAATACTAAAACTTTTAGAGTTTTGGCTTGTTTCAAAATTTAATTTAAATAAAAGCCTTACAATTGTCTTTTAATAAAAATGTATATCATCTTTATCTATATTTTTCGAATATATTCTCTAACGCAACCAATGTTTCTTAAAAAGTTATAGTTATCAATTTAAAACTTTAGCAATCTAATTTTTTACTAAAAACTAAATAGAATATAAAAAAAAAGTTCAAGATATGTCTTGAACTTTTTTATAAAATATTTTTGGGTATTTTTTTACAGGGGTTTTCTACCAGTAATTAAATTATATAAAATACTAATAATTGCGATCACTAATAAAATATGGATTAAATTTCCTGTTGCCATTCCTGCTATCACTCCTAAAAAGCCTAACAACCAAACAACGATACAAATAACTGCGACTAACCATAATATACTTCTCATAATTTTTGTTTTTTTAGTTCGCTGTAAAAATATAGAGACTGTTAAATTTGAATTAACGCTATCCATTTAAATATTATCTTTGATGCGTAAATATTAAAAAAATATGAAAGTAATTGCAATGATTCCTGCAAGATATAGTGCTTCTCGTTTTCCAGGTAAATTAATGAAGGATTTGGGTGGCAAACCAGTAATTGTAAGAACTTACGAAGCAACGTTAAAAACCAATTTATTTGATGAAGTTTACGTAGTTACAGATTCTGATATAATTTCTGAAACCATTAAAAAAACGAATGGAAATGTAATAATGAGCATAAAAGAACACGAATGTGGTTCTGATAGAATTGCAGAAGCCGTACAAAATATAGATGCAGATATAGTAATTAATGTTCAAGGAGATGAGCCTTTTATAGATACTGTTTCTTTAACAAAATTAGTCGCTGTTTTTAAGGCTGATGAAAAAAAAGAAATTGATTTAGCTTCTTTAAAAGTTCAAATTACAGACAAAGAAGATATTGAAAACCCTAATAATGTAAAGGTAATTACAGATGTAAATAATTTGGCAATTTACTTTTCCAGAAGCGTAATTCCTTATCATAGAGACAAAGAAGTTGCAGTAAAATATTATAAACATAAGGGAGTTTATGCCTTTAGAAAACAAGCTTTGTTAGATTTTTATAAAACACCAATTACGCCTTTAGAAGCAGCAGAAAAAATTGAAGCGATTCGTTATCAAGAAATTGGTAAAAAAATAAAAATGGTAGAAACAAATGTAGAAGCAGTTGGTATTGATACTCCAGAAGATTTAGAAAAAGCGATTCAACATTTAAAAAATGTATAAAAATATAAAAGTTATTGCTTTTGATGCTGATGATACTTTATGGGTAAATGAAACCTATTTTAGAGAAGCTGAAGAAGAATTTGCAGAACTACTTTCAAAATATGAAACCAAAAATAAAATAGATCAAGAACTTTTTAAAACCGAAATCAGAAATTTAAGTCAATATGGATATGGAGTTAAAGGTTTTATATTATCGATGATTGAATGTGCTTTGGAGATTTCTAATTATCAAGTTCAACAAAAAACAATTGAAGCTATTTTAAATATTGGTAAAAACATGCTTGAAAAACCAATAGAATTATTAGATGGAATAGAGGCTGTTTTAAAAAATTTACAAGGTAGATACAAATTAATTTTAGCCACAAAAGGAGATTTGTTAGATCAAGAACGCAAATTAGAAAAATCGAACCTGCTCAAATATTTTCATCATATAGAGGTTATGAGCGATAAAAAAGAGAAAGATTATTTAAAGTTAATACAACATTTAGATATTGAGCCATCACAATTTTTAATGATTGGTAACTCTTTAAAGTCAGATGTTTTACCCTTGATAAAAATTGGAGCAGCTGCAATTCATGTTCCTTTCCATACAACTTGGATGCATGAAGAAGTTTCTGAACAAGTATCTGCAAAAGCAACATATAAAACTGTTTCAAATATAAAAGATGTTATAGCGCTCTTTTAAATAAATAAACTAACTTTGCAGCAATTAAAGAATAAGAAATTATGGCAAATATTAAAAATTTAAAAAAAGATATTAATTACGTTTTAGGTGATGTTATTGAATATACTTTAGATGTATCAACCTTAAAAAACGAACAAAAAAAAGGAGACCAAATTGTAGATGAAGCTATTGAAACTTTCGATGGTTTAATTGCAAAAGTAAACGCAAAAAACGTTGAAAATAAAAAGGCTCATTACAAAGCAATTAATCAAGAATTAGAAACGAAAGCAAAAGCTTTAGTTGAAAAAGTAAATAGCTTATAAATTTAACAGTTTGTAAACAAAACTTTAATACCAACATTATTTTTAATGTTGGTATTTTTTGTTATATTTGGTAAAGTAATAAAATACAGGAAATTACGTTTAGTTAGTAACATTAAATTTTAAAAAAGAATGGCTAGAGCAATGTTTGAGTACACCAAAGTAATTTTGAAAAAAGTAAGTTTTAATTCAGAATTGTTTTGTAGAGAATTAGAGAAATCTTTACAAAGATTATTGCCTTTTGAAATTCAAGAATTAACAATTTGGCTAAAACAATTTACAGCAAACAAACCAGAATTATTTGTCTGTTTTAATTTGATAAATAAGTAACATTTAGATACATAAAAAAAGGAGCTATATTTTTAGCTCCTTTTTTTTATGACTTTAATCTTTAGAATCTGGTCGTTTCTTTCGATATTTTTTCATTAATTTTCTTGCAAATTCCATTTCTGAAATTTGTAATTTAATAATCTTTTTAGCTGATAAAACCCCTTCCATTTTATTTATAAAATTTTTTTGAGATTCATATAATTGCTTGTCTGTAAGTAATTTTAAAGCAATTAATTTTTTAGCATCAGCTTCATTTAAATTGTCAATTTCTTCAATACTTTTAATTGATTTTCTTAACGACGTTTTGTAATTAATTCGTAAATTAAATTGTTCTTTATCATACAAATTATAAATAGGCCAAAACTTTTGAGCTTCATCCGTCGTTAAACTTAACTGCTCTGTGATGTAGGAAATTTTTAAAGCCTTTATTTTATCTCTGCTTTCGTCTTTTGTTTGCGCTGTTGCAGAAAGCAAGCAAAGAAGGCAAATACTTATAAAAATTATTTTTTTCATGATCTATATTTTTAATTCAATTCATTTAATAAAGATGGATCGTCTATTGAGTTTATATAATCTTCAATACTTTCATCTTTAAGTTCGTTAAACAAGAACTCATTTTCTTCTAATATTTCATCTTCATAAATTGTAGTAATATCAGTAGAATGAAATGTGTTAGTATCTAACCAATATTCAATATCATTATTAGAAAGTGAATCTAATGTAAGTTCATCACTAGTGTTAAAAACAAAAGAATTTAAACCAATAAACAATATAATAGAAGCTGCTGCTGCAATCGGAATCAATTTAAAAACACGTTCTTTAAAAGAAATAACTTTTGTTTCTTTTTCTTCGGATGAAATTTTTAGTAAAATGTTGTTTTCTAAATCATCAAAATAATTCTCGGGAACTTTAAACGCACTTTTTTTACTGAAACTTTCTTCAGCTATTTTTGCTTGAATGCTATCTTGCAAATTATCAAAATAATTAGTTGGAGCAGAAAAACCAGTTTTTTTGCCAACTTTATTGTTGATGTATTGAACGCTATTTTTTAATTCGTTTTCCATTATTGTTTAGACCTTTAAAATGTAAAAAGGTTTAATCTGTTTTTGTTTTTATATATTTTTCAATTTTCTTAACTGCATGAAAATAAGAGGCTTTGAGTGCACCAACAGAGGTTTCTAAAATTTCTGATATTTGGTCGTATTTTAATTCCTCAAAATATTTCATGTTAAAAACAAGTTGTTGTTTTACAGGTAAAGTAGCAATTGCTTTTTGTAAAATTAATTGAATTTCATCACCAGAAAAATGCACATCGCTTTGTAAAGTACTTGCTAATTGTTCATGATAATCTGCAATATCCACATTTCTTTCTTTGGCTTTTTTATTAATAAAAGTAATAGATTCGTTTGTAGCAATTCTATACATCCAAGAATACAATTTACTTTCTCCGTTAAATTTTTCGATATTTCTAAAAATTTTCACGAAAGTATTTTGCAATACATCATCTGCATCATCATGTACTAGTACAATTTTACGAATATGCCAATATAAACGCTGTTTGTATTGCGTCATTAAAACCCCAAAAGCTTTGTCTCTGGTTTTAGTATTTTGTAGTTGTTGTACTAATGTAATTTCGTCTATCAAAAAACATTTTTTTAATTAGACAGAAAAATAGGAAAAAGGTTTAATTAAAAAGGCTAATTTTTTCCTCTAGTTCTAGAGTAGCCAAATAAACGTTTTTGTTTAATAGTTTCTGCAATTCCTTCTGGCAACATTTCTTCCCAACCTTTTTCACCATTCATAATCATCTTTAAAACGGTTCTAGAAAAAATATCTAAACTATCTTTATCAAAATCTTTGATGTCTACAAGTCTACCATTATTTTTAAAGTATTTGTATAATTCTTTAGTTCTTGGGTGTACTTTTAAATTGGAACTATTTATATATTCATCAGATTCTTGATCATGATAAGGATACATATATACTTTTAAATCTCTATGGAATAATTTACCAAATGCTTCTAAAATACCACCACTTAAATCTCTGTAGTATTTTTCATCAAAAATTTGAATTAAGTTGTAAACGCCCATGGCTAAAGCCATTCTTTCTTTGGTAAATTCACTAAAATATTCTACCAATTTAAAATATTGCTGAAAGCTTGTAATCATTACATTTTGTCCTAATGAACAAAGTAATTCTGCTCTATCTAAAAAATCTCTTTCATTAATTTTACCTTCTGCAGATAAATTACTTAAAGTAATTTCAAAAATTACTTGCGTTTTATCTTCTTTAACTTTTGCTTCATTTAAAAACATTTTTTTGGATTGTTCAAACATATCCATATTCACTTTTGTAACAGGTCTAAAACTACCACGTAAAGCTAAAATGTTCTTTTTATATAAAACTTGTGCAGGTAATAAGTTGTTTCCATCTGGACCAAACATAACTGCGTTTGTCATGCCATTTTTAAGGAGTTGTAAACTCATTAATCTGTTATCAACATACATAAAACGTGGGCCAGAGAAATTAATCATATCAATTTCTAACTGATGATTTCCTAAATTATCATAAAAAGATTTTACCAAATCTTTAGGATTATCATTTAAATAAAAAGCACCATAAATTAAGTTTACACCTAAAATACCCAATGTTTCTTGTTGTAAACGAGCATCTGTTTCTTTAAAACGTAAGTGTAAAACAATTTCGTTATATCCTTCTAAAGGATCTAACTGAAAACGAATTCCAACCCAACCATGACCTTTAAATTTTCTTGCAAAATCTATCGTAGTTACTGTGTTTGCGTAACTAAAAAATAATTTATCAGGATGTTTTTGTCTGCTTAACCTGTCTTCTATTAAGTCAATTTCATGACGTAACATTGTTTGTAAACGAGGCTGAGTAACATAACGTTTATCCTCTTCCATTCCATAAATAGCATCAGAAAAATCCTTATCATAAGCACTCATTGCTTTTGCAATAGTACCAGATGCAGCTCCAGATCTAAAAAAATTACGAGCCGTTTCTTGTCCAGCTCCAATTTCTGCAAAAGTTCCGTAAATGTCTGTATTTAAATTTATTCTTAATGCTTTACTTTTAGTAGTTGGTACACTACTAATTTCTTGATCTCCTCTTAAAGAAATTGCCATGTATGGATTTTTATTTTCGTAAACAAATGTACTAAATAAGAACGCTACCAGTCAATTTTTATCTTATTTTTGTTGTAATGAATACTGATAAAAAACTGTTAACGATTACTTTTTTAGGTACAGGAACCTCACAAGGCATTCCAATGATTGCTAGTAAAGATCCTGTTTGTTTGTCAGAAGATTTAAAAGACAAACGTTTACGATCTTCTATTTTAATTTCTTGGGATGATGTAAACTATACCATAGATTGTGGCCCTGATTTTAGACAACAAATGTTGCGTGAAAATGTGCAGCTTATCAATGGTGTTTTTTTTACGCACGAACATTCAGATCATACAGCAGGTATAGATGATTTAAGACCTTATTGTTATCAAATAGGAGAGATGCCTATTTATTTAAATCAGAGAACTTTACATAGTTTAGAGCAGCGTTTTCAATATATATTTTCTACTGAAAATAGGTATCCAGGAGCTCCAAGTGTTTGTCCTAATATTGTAGATAAAACCTCTTTTTATGTGGATGATTTGCAGGTAATTCCTATAGAAGTTATGCATGGAAACTTACCAGTTACAGGATACAGGTTTCAAGATTTTGCCTATTTAACAGATGTTAAAAGTATTAGCAAATCGCAATTAGAAAAGTTACAAAATTTAGATGTTTTAGTGGTTAATGCTTTGAGAATTGAAGAACATCCAACTCATTTTAATTTGCAAGAAGCCTTAAATTTTGTAGAAGAATTGCAACCAAAAAAAGTATATTTTACACATATTAGCCATAAATTAGGTTTCCATGAGGAAGTTTCTAAAACATTACCTGAAAATGTTTTTTTAGCTTTTGATGGTTTAAAAATTACTTTATAGGTTTTTATAATTTGATATTTAGTGTATATTTGTCTACAAAGCTATTATTTACAGCTATTTACTAAAAGCTAAAAATAATTTATAGTACTACCAATCTAACAAAAAAGATATGAAAAAAAATCCCGAAGAAACTAATGAACCAGCTTCTAATCAGCAAGTTGATTCTAGAATTGCAGCAGTAAGAGACCTTATATTTGGAGAAAACATTCAAAAATATGATTCTGAAATTGCAGATGTTTACGACAAAATAAATATACTTCAAGAAAAAAATTCCAAGTCATTATCTGAAGCAATTGCCAATATCGAAAATAAATTAGCTGATTTAGAGAGTTTGGTAGATCATAAATTTCAGGATTTGAATGATGATTTAGACAAAAGATTGGCAGATTTAGATGATGAAAAAGCCGATAGAAGAAAATTAGGAAAAGCTTTAGAGAAAATTGCACAGATGTTGCAAGAATAAATGGAAAACCTACCTGTAGATCATAAAAAAGAAAATCGATTTGAGCTACTAAAAGAACTTTTATTAACAGAAGACAGACAAGAATTTGAATCTTTAAGAAAAGAGTTTTTAAAGAAAGATGATTTCAAAAAAGAAGTAAAACCTGTTTTAGACGATAAAATTGATGATTTAAAAGATAATTTTTCCGATTATTTTGGGAATCAAGTTACGCAAGCTATAAAAGTTCAAATTAGAGAATCTCAAGACGAAGTCATAGAAGCACTTTACCCAATTATGGGTAAATTGATTCAGAAATTTATTGTCGCAGAAATAACAAAACTCTCAGGTACTATTAATAAAACCATAAACGATAAATTTTCTTTAACACATATTTTAAAAAGATTTTTTAAAGGAAAAAAAACAGATGCAGAAGATGTTTTACAATCTGTTTTTGCATCAACTATAGAAGAAGTTTTTGTGATTGAAGAAAACTCAGGTTTATTAATTGGTAATTATTCTAGAGGTAATATTGCAGATAAAGATATGATTTCTGGAATGTTAACCGCAATTAAATCTTTTGCAGAAGATGCCTTTTCAAAACAAGGACAAGATTTAGAAGATATAAAATTTGAAACATTTCAATTATCAATGTATAACTTCAAATCTATTTACATTGCAACTGCAACTTCTGGCGTTATCACTTCCGAATTTAAAGAAGAACTAGCAGATAACTTGAACACATTAGCAGAGAAAATTTTACGAGATAGATCGTTTTTATCAGACGAAAAAAGGCTAAATGCTTTGATCGAAGAAATTTTAATTAAAGTACCAACATAAAAGGATATATAATGATTGCAAAAAAAGTACTACTTGTTGGTAATTTTGGTGTTGGTAAAACATCTTTAATTAGGCAATTTGTTTTAAATGAGTTTTCTGAAGATTATATTAGTACAATTGGTGTTCGAGTAAGTACAAAAATTGTAAATTTAAATGATGAACAAATTAAACTTTTAATTTGGGATGTTGCAGGTACAAAAGATGATGAAAAAGTACCAAAAGCTTATTTTTTAGGAGCAAGTGCAGCCATGTATGTGTTCGATTTAAATAGAGAAGAAACGTATTTAAATTTAAAAAATCAACTTGAAAATATTAAACAATTATCTGGTTTAGAAGATATTCTTGTGGTTGGGAATAAAAAAGATTTGTTAACATCCAACGAAATAAATCAAGTAAAAAAAATAATTGAAATTCCTATAGACCTAATTACAAGCGCAAAAGAAAATGAAAATGTAGAAGATGCTTTTGCTATTCTTGCCAAACAATCTTTAAAATAAAACTTTTGACTCCAGCTAAAATTGAAAATGTTTTTTTAGAATTAACGACCAATCAGCAAGGAATTATTAAAAAAATACTTGCGGGTAAATTTGCTATTGAAGATTTTGTTGTTGAAACTTCAATTTTTGAAACCTGCCCTTTTTTATTTGGTACTTTAGAATCGCTTCCAGAAAAAGAATCTTTTTTAATGGAAGGAATGATGATTAACTCTAAAGAAAATGAATATAATGTAGATTTAGAATTGTTTAAAGATGCTGATGAATTCACCATTTTAATTCATAATAGAACTAGTGTTTATAAAATTGTGAAAGAGCTAAATCAAAATAGAAATGATTTGTTTTTTATGAAAAGAGAAATTTCAGAAAAAAATAAAGAATTGGCTATTTTAAGAAAAGCATCAGATAAAGCCAATGAAGAAAAATCACGTTTTCTAGCAATTATGAGTCATGAAGTTCGGAATCCTTTAAACACAATTTTAGGATATACAAAAATGATTGCTGAAGAAGATTTAAGCGATAAAGTAAAAGAATATGTTGGTTATTTAGCCTTATCTGGTAAGAATTTAAAGGTGATTGTAGATGATATTTTAGATTTATCTAGAATTGAAGCTGGTAAATTAGAATTGGCTTTAGAAGAAATAAATGTAAACCAAATTGTAAAAAGCAATTTTGTCAATTTTAAAAATCAGCATAAAAATGAGTTTGTTGCTTTAGATATTTCTATATCAGATACAATTCCAGAAACTTTAATTGGTGATGGAGTTAGAGTGAATCAAATTTTAGCGAATTTGATGAATAATGCACTTAAATTCACTAAAAAAGGCAAGGTTTCTATACAAACCGAAATTATATCAGAAAACAAAAAAACTGTAGAAATTAGATTCAAAATTACAGATACAGGCAGAGGAATGACTGAGGAGCAAACTGTAAAGATTTTTGAAGAATATAGGCAAACTGAGTTGAATGATAATCGAGTTTTTGGTGGTGCAGGTTTGGGTTTATCTATCGTGAAACGTTTGGTAAGTGCTATGAATGGTTCCATTACTGTAGCAAGCGAATTAAATGTTGGTTCTACTTTTTCTGTGGAAATTCCGTTTAAAAAAGTTTTAAAAACAGCCAAGAAAGCACTTATAGAAAACGAAAAATCAACTTTACAAAGTTTAAAAGGAAAACGAATTTTATTGGCAGATGATGATTTATTGAATCAGAAAATAACAACACACATTTTAAATAAGGAAGAAGTTATAATAACCGTTGTAAAAAATGGTTTAGAGGCTTTAGAAATTTTAAATACACAAGATTTTGATGTTGCTCTTTTAGATATTAATATGCCAGAAATTACTGGAGATACATTAATTCAGCAAAAAGCTACTTTTAAAAAAAATAATAAAATTCCTTTTTTAGCGTTAACAGGAAATGCCACTCAAGAACACAAAGAAAATTATTTAAATTTAGGTTTTACAGATGTAATTTTTAAACCTTACAAATTTGATGAGTTGATTGGAAAGATTGAAGGGTGTTTTTAGTTGGGGTTGTTGATGTGTTAATGTATGAAAAGTTTCGGTTTTGTGAACGAGAAATTTCCGGAGGAAATTCAGAAGTTGGCAAAAATGCAACTAACTTTGATTAAGCTCTGATTTAGTATTTTTTATACACATTGTTATGAGCTGGTTTTTATTTCCGTTTTTAATTTATTTCCGTAATTCAGATTCTCAAAGAAACTCAATTGTCGCTCAAATAAATATCCGTTTGCAATGAAATTCATTTCATAATTAGTCGTTTCTATATTCAATTCCATTTGGTCAATTGAATATTCGTGAAGTCTAAATCTAAAATAGCGAGCGTATAATTTAGAAACTCCGAGTTTTAATAAAATCCACATTGGCGACAGAAAAAATGGGTCAATATTTTCTTTTCCACGCTTTAGAGTAATTCCGATTATATTTTCATTCGGAATTGGAATAGCAATTATTTTATTTGAATAATTCGCACGTAATAAAATACCAGAAGTTCGCTTTTCAAAATTGCATTTCGAGTTCAATTTCAGAGATTCATTTTCGGAATTATTCGTTTTAAATGACTTTAAATAAAATCCAGTACTACCAATTGATTTCGGTTTTCGCAAATCGATTTCAGCTGGTTTTCCAATCTGTTTTATTATTGATTGTTCAGTCATTTTATTTTAGTTCGAATCTTTCTTCAGTTTTCAAATAACTTGTTTATATACGCAACTTTTGTCTTATTTAGCTAATAATTTGACAATATATGAGGATGTTTAGTGTCTTTATATCCAGAATGAGTAAATTTAAAAATAAAAAATCAACCAGAAAATCACCCTTATTTACAGCCTTTCCTCAATCCACTTTTTAAAACTATAAAAATTTTGTGGAGCAACTCCATGACCAACATTGTATTCAGAATACACATTTTGTAAACCTAAATTGTCTAAAAAAGGTTTGCTTTTTCTTGCCCAATCTACAGGTAAAACTTGGTCTACAGAACCATGAGAACAATAGTAATCTGTTTCAATATCTTTAGAAATAGTTTTAGGAATCATTTCATCATTTATATAGCCACTTAAAGCAATTACATGTTGTACCTTATTTGGATACATAAAACTTAAAGAGTAGCTTAAAATGGCACCTTGGCTAAATCCTAATAAAAAAGTTTTATCAGCATTTGTGTTGTATTTTGCTTTTATTTCATCAATAAAAATGGCAATTTTATCCAAAGATTCTCTGGCTTGTTTTAAGTCAGAAAACTTGCCTTTTACATCATCAAAATTAATCGCATACCAAGCATAGCCTCCATAACCCATTTCGTGAGGTGCTTGTGCACTTATAATAAGTAGTTCTTCTGGTAATTCTTCAGCAAAAGAAAATAAATCTTCTTTATTGCTTCCATAACCATGTAATAAAATTAATAATGGCGGATTTTCAGAAACTTTCGTTGGTTGTCTAACAATATATTCTAAACTCATGCATGTTTTTTTAGGGTGTCTACTTTTGAAAATTAAAACGTAATAAATTCAAAATAGCAACTTTAATGAATCCCAGTTTTCAGCAGGACTTTGTATTAAAAATTTATTAAAATTGGTTTTTTTTTGAAATTTATCCTAAATTCCTTGAAACCCTTTTTGAAAATATTCACCAATATATGGTATTAGTTTTTCTTCACCTTTAAATGCGCCAAACAAAGAAATGAACCAGCAAATAAATAGTAAAACAGCAACAATTAAACCAGCAGTTCTTCCTAAAAGCTCGTAAATTAATACCCCATTTAAGAATTGTGCTAAATTTAACCCAATGTTTTGTCTTACATAAAAACTGGTAAAAGAGTTCTTTTTGTTCAGATTCATTATAAAAGCAATTACCAAACCTACAATCCAAAAATGGCTAATTATGGCAGCGATTTTTCCTTCGTTTACAGTTTCTTCGTTGTTTATGTCTATTCTTTCCATTTTGTATTATTTTAAAATTAATTGATTGTTTGCAAAAATTCCATAAACATTTCCTTTTAGTTTTTTGTTGATAAAAGGGCTGTTTTTAGAAGTCGATAAAATATGTTCTTTTGTAAAAGTTATATCGCTATTTGGGTCAAATAAAGTTACATCAGCAATGTTTCCTTCTTTTATAGAATAATTTTCAATCCCAAAAATTTCTTTTGGTTTTGTTGTGATACAGTTGATAAAATCTTCTAAATCTAAAACCGAATTTATAGCACCAAAGGCAGTTTCTAAACCAATAACACCATCTTTTGCTTCGCTAAATTCTACTTTTTTATGTTCAATATCAATAGGGTTATGATCGGAAGTTATGATGTCTATCACCCCAGATTTTACTCCTTTTTGTAAAAATTTAATATCGTCTTTAGTTCTTAAAGGTGGATTCGTTTTAAAATTACTATCAAAACCATGCAACTCATTATCTGTTAAAACCAAGTGATGTGCAGCAACACTACAAGTAACTTTCAATCCTTTTTTCTTGGCATCTTTAATTAATTCAACCGATTTTGCAGATGAAATTGTTGGAATGTGCAATTTACCTCCTGTATATTCTAGTAAAAATAAGTCTCTTGCAATTTGAATGTGTTCAGCCAAAGCAGGAATTCCTTTCAAACCTAATTTAGTACTGTTAATACCTTCGTTTGCAATTCCTTCTCCAGCAATTTTGTTGTTTTTTGGGAAACTCAATACCAAACCATCAAAATTTTGAGCGTACAAAAGTGCAACTTTCATTAAGTTGTCATTCTCAATAGGTTTGTTGTAATCGCCAAAAGCTACAGCTCCAGATTGTTGCATGTCATACAGTTCAGCCATGTCAACACCTTCACTATTTATGGTTAAAGCAGTAATTGGGTATAGTTTTACAGCAGAATTTTGAGCCTTGTTAATTAAAAACTCAACATCAGATTTCGAGTCGATAATAGGATTTGTGTTCGAATTTACAGCAATTGTAGTAAAACCACTTTTTGCGGCAACTTGCAAGCCATTTTTAATGGTTTCTCGTTCTTCAAAACCAGGTTCACCTAAAGAAACACTGGTGTCAAACCATCCACAAGAAACGTGTAAATTATCAACGTTTACAATTGTATAGTTCTTTTTTTGCTGAATTGAATCTTCAATTTTTTCAATTTTCCCATCACTAATTAAAATATCTTTTTTCTGTTGATGATAAGGACTTGATGCATCTATAATTGTTGCATTTTTAAGAAGCGTACTCATACTCATGGTTTATAGAATTTTAAAATCAAAATTTCTAATAACAAAGATACAATTGCCAAGGCTAAAAACCATTTCCAAAGCCAATGAACTTCATTTTTATTATTTAGGTTGATAAAAAAATCTTCAATAGAAGAAGAAAAATTTATTTCTGGATTGATGTCTTTTAGAGTGTTGATATCTAAAAATTGTAGTAAACTTTCCTCTTTAGGATTGTTAAAAGCGATGGTTTGTAGCGTATCTTTTTTTCTGATGATGTGATAAAAGCCAGCATCAGTAGGGTTGTCTTTTGTAGTAATTGTTACTTTATTTTGATAGGTTTGTTGTGGAGGAATAAATGATGAATTTGAATTTACAATTGATAAAATCTCATCTTTTTCAATTTCAGTTTCAACATCAATCACATTTTCAGCATCTAAATAATAGAATAATTTAGAGTGTTGAAAGCTTAATTTTCCGAAATTATAAAAAACAGGCACAATTAAAGGTGAATTTAAGAAGTTACTATTTTCTTTGGATAACGAACTCGAAACCCAAAAGATGTTGCCATTAGTGTTGTTAATTTGACTTATAAATCCTGTATTGTTTTCTAAAGAGATAATTTTACTACTATTTTTAGCTTGAATAGGGTAGTGGCTTTTTACAATCGGATATTGAAAATTAGTTACTTTTTTAGAAAATACATTTTTAAACAAAGGATGATTAAAGTTGATATTTGTAATTTTTAAAGTGTCAGAAATCTTCGATTGTATTTTTGCATTGGCAACAGAATTCAAAAATAAATTATACGATTGTAACTCAATTTTTGAATTTGGAATGATGACAATTGTGCCTCCTTTTTTTGAAAAATCTAAGAGGCTTTTTGATAAACTTTCAGGAATATTTTCTAACTCATTTAAGAGGACAATTTGTTGTTTTGGAATGCTATTGTAATTTACATTTTGAGTCGTAGATTCTGTGAAATTAAATTCATCTTTTGTGTAAATTTTAGATAAGAAATCAGCATTGTTTCCAATGCTTAAAACGTTTACTTTTTTGGTTGAATTTAAACTGAAATAAAAAGTGTTGTCAAAAGAAAAAGTGTCGCTAAAAGTAAGTGTAATTTTTCCTAAAAATTTTGCTTGATTTTGAATGGTGAATAAAATAGTTTTAGTTGAGTTTTCATCAATAGAGAAGGACTGTTTGCTAATCAGTTTTTCGTCATTAAAAATAGCAATTGGAATGTTGTCTTTTGCTTCACCTTGGTTTTTTATAAGAATATTTATTGTCAGGTTTTCGGTATTTGTGTTGTTGATAAAAACGCTGTCAATAGAAATATTGTTTTTCTTGGTAGCTTCTAGTTTTATACCTGAAAAAACAGGTGTTACATTTGTAAACTCGCTATTATAAGTGTTCTGAAAATCAGATATTAATATGTTTTTATTTAAAGTGTTTGTTTTGGTTTTGTTGCTATTGTTTATTTTTAATAAAACTGTACTTAAATCGACTTTTTGAGCCGTGTTTTTAATATTTAGAAGGGTTTTTTTAAGTTCTTCAAAAGTAATATCCGAAGAAAAATTAGTATTCGTTTGTAAAGAATACAAATCTTTTTTAGAAGCATTCTCTATAATTTCTTGCGCTGCAATTTGAAGTAAAATTCCTTTTTCTCCAGTGGCATTCGTACTTAAAGAATTGTCTAAATAAATAAAAGTATGCTGTTTTTCTTCTGTAGTTTTATCACTAAAATAAGGTTGAGAAAATGCAAAAAGTATCGCTGTAAATAATAGTATTCTAGTGGTTAGAATTAACCATTTTTTGATGCGTGAACTCTTACGAGTTTGTTGCACTAATTTCTTTAAAAAAGCAACATTGGTAAAGGGGACTTTTACAAATTTTTGCAACTGAAAAAGATGTATAATTATAGGGATAATTAACAGTGCTAAAAAGTATAAAACTTCAGGATTTTTAAATTGCATTTAGTTGTTGAATTAGTATTTAGCAGCGCCAATATTTTCTGAACTTTTTTTGATGAAAATTCGTAAATCTTCGTTCGATTTTTCCAAATCTTCTTTTCTTAAATACATCATATGTCCACTTCTATATCCTTTAAAAAACATTCTGTTTTTCATGATGTCTGAATTAAAAGACTAAATTATCACAAATAAAATTAATATTAATACGTTGTTAATTTCTAATTAAAACTTTTCGAAAATCCCCAATCCAAAAAGTGCAAAATCGTATTTTACAGGATCGTTTTTATCGAGATTTCTCAAACTTTTGTCCAATTCAGCTAATGCTTTCCAATCGTTTTGTTTTCTGGTAAGTATTTTTAATTTTCGTGCAACATTGCCTGAATGCACATCTAAAGGACAAGATAAGAATGCAGGATTGTGTGTTTTCCAAATCCCAAAATCTACGCCAGCTTTATCATTTCTAACCATCCATCGTAAAAACATATTAATACGTTTTGCAGCCGAGTTTTTTAAAGGATCTGAAACGTGTTTTTGTGTTCTTTGTTGATGATCAACTTCAAAAAATAATTTTTTAAAGTTATGAATAGCAGTTTGGTAGTTTTTTGTATCATCTTTAATTCGTAATGCACTTTCTAAACCTTGATGATTTTTGTAAATATGTTGTAGCGATTTTATAAACTGTTTAAAATCGACTGAATTAAAGGTTCTGTGTACAAAACTATCAAAAGTATCTAAGTCTTTTTCTTGATGATTGATGATAAAATCGTGAGGAGAATTGTCTAACAATTCCATCATTTTATAAGAATTTTTAATAATCATAGTTCTATTTCCCCAAGAAATGGTGGCTGCTAAAAATGCGGCAATTTCTATATCTTCTTTTTTAGAAAATAAATGTGGAATTTGAATAGGATCAGATTCTATAAATTTTGGATTGTTGTAGAGAATTACTTTCTCGTCTAAAAATTCTTTGAGTTCGTCTTTTTTCATGTTAAAACTCAGGTATAAAACTTAGTAGAATAAAAAAGCAATTATAAGAACCATGCAATAAAATAGACCATTGCAAGCCAAAACGAACTCTTAAAAAACCCAAAGCAAGACCTGCAAAAAGTTGAGGAATTACTAATAATGGTGCTAGTATTAAAACAGCGGGAGTCATATCAAAATTTGTGATATGCACAAAACCAAATAGTAACGTAAGAACATAAAAACCTATTTTAAATGATTTTGCTGTTTTAAAAGCTGTAAGTGGTCCTCTAAAAATCGCTTCCTCAATAGTTGGTATAATTACACCAGCAGTAAGTATGATGAGCAATTTATTCATACCAGCAAATAGTTCTTCAACTTTATGATTCTCCATACTAATCCAATTCATTTCTTCGAAAAGAGAAAAAATTGGTGTGATAAGTATTCCTGTTAAAACACTAATAAAAAGAATGTGAAAAAATACCTTAAAACGATAGTTTAAATCTTTGTTGTTGTCTTTTTCTAAAATAGGATTTTTAAGATAGTTGATAAGCTTTAGAAACGTTTCTTTCATTTTTTTTGTTTACCAATGAGTAGTGAAAAAGAGAATGTTGTTACAAATATTTAGATAATTTTACCATCTTTCATGGTTAATTTTCTATCAGCCATATTTGCTAGTGTTTCATTGTGTGTTACTAATACAAAGGTTTGGCCAAATTCATCACGTAGTTTAAAAAATAATTCGTGTAAGTTTTTGGCAGATTCGCTATCTAAATTTCCACTGGGTTCATCCGCTAAAATAACTGAAGGATTGTTGATTAAAGCTCTTGCAACTGCAACTCTTTGTTGTTCACCTCCAGAAAGTTCATTGGGTTTGTGGTGTATTCTGTGAGATAATCCTAAAAATTCTAGTAATTCTTTTGCTCTCTTTTCAGCTTCTTTTTTAGATTTTTTTCCAATAAAAGCAGGAATGCATACATTTTCTAATGCTGAAAATTCAGGTAATAATTGATGAAACTGAAATATAAAACCAATATGATTGTTTCTAAATTCGGAAAGTTGCTTGTCAGAAAGATTTTTTAATGAAATATCATTGATTGATAACTCAAAATCTTCTTCTTTAATAGGCTTATCTAAAGTACCTAAAATTTGTAATAAAGTTGTTTTACCTGCTCCAGAAGGACCAACAATAGCAACAATTTCACCCTTTTTTATTTCTAAATCTAATCCTTTTAAAACTTCAACATCACCATAATATTTATGGATATTTTTTGTTACAATCATAGTTTTTATATCTATGTACGAATGTATAAAAAAACGGATATACTTTTTTAAGTAGATCCGTTTTTCTTGAAAGTTGCGTAGTTTTTTGTTAAAAAATGTTTTTCAATTTATTATAATCGATAAAATATACAAATCTTACAGAAAGTGTGTGCCTTTGAGATTGTTCGAATAAATTATCCAAATTTTCGAAAAAATCTAATCTTGAATCTGAGTCTGTATTAAAAATCGAATTTCTATAAAAAGCAATTAACTGACTTCCTGGAGCAAATTGCCAGATATAGTTTAAATCTAAATTCCAACTGTTAAAATTTACATCATTACCTACGTAATCAGAATTTGGATATAATTTACCATCCGAAAATAAATTAGCATAAGAATTATATTTTACGGAACTCCAATAATGTCTAAAGCTAATTGATAACGAAGATTTTGTACTAAAACTATATTTACCAGAAATAGTATTTGTATAACTTTTTCGATCTCTAAAACCAAAAATAATGTTATCATCAGTTTCATCTACATATCCTTGATCGTCTAAAGTTTTATTATAATTTAATCGATATCTTAATGAAAATTGATTATTAAAACGATATCTAGGAGCTACACTAAATCCATAGCTTAGTTTTGGGTTGTTTGTAAAACTTGTGTTGTAAGCATCTGCGCTAATTTCTAATTTTTTTTGTGAATTTGTTTCAAACCAAGCATTTATATTTATTCTTTCTGGTTGAATAAAAAACTGACCACTTGTAGTGCCTTGTCTTGGCTCAAAAAAATCTTTACTTTCACTTCCATAATTAAAATTACCACCAAATGAAAAACGCTCTCTAGTTTGCGCACTTCCACCAACTCCAGCATTATAACCTGTGTAGACTCCAGAAAAATGTTGATAGTTTAAATTATGATATGAATTAACCCAAATTCTGTTAAAATTTTTAGTGGGTTGCACAGTTTTCCAACCTAAATTTCCATAAATAGTTTGTTGATCGTTTGTAAATAAAATACCTAAATCATTAGAATTAAAGTCTTTGTTTTCAAAATTGTAGCCTAATTCCCAAAACCAGTTTTCAAAGTCATACCCAAAGCTATTATCAAAAGTGTAGCCAGTATTTGGTTGGTTTACATCATCAGAAATATTACTCATTCTAAAAGAACCATCTGCATTGTATTTGCTGTCTTTAGTTTCTATATGCCAATCTAAAGCAGTTACGTTTGCGTCTCTAAATCGTCCATCTCTTGTAACGTTTGTGTTGATTAAAGAAATACTTGAATTTTGATTAAATTGTTGATCTAAAACTAAAATATTAAAATTTGTAAAAGGATCTATAACTTCTTTTCTCGTATTTATTTCCTCAGTAATTGTACCATTATTATTTGTTGATGTTCTTGTTTGTATGGTTGCTTCTGTTTTTTGAGTTATTGCATTAAAAAAACCAATTCCAAGCCCTTTTTTTGTTCTTCCTGATATTTTAACGGCATTTATCATGGTTACTTTTCCAGGATAATCAATTATTTCTTCGTTTATTTTTTGATTATTTGTACCAAAATTATCTTGATTTATTAAGGTTGATGAAACATCAAATTGATCTATTGGAGAGGCACCAATTCTTCTTGAATAAAATAAATTGGCAGTGTTAAAAAGTTCGGTTCCTTCTGTAAAAAATTGTCTTTGTTCCGTAAATTGTTGCTCAAAAGGACCTAGATTTAAAACCACATCATCAAAACCAACTTGACTAAAATCAGGAATAAGAGTGGCATCCAACGTAAAATTTTCTGTTAAACCATATTTAATGTCCATACCAACACTCCAATCAAACTCGGTATTTCCTTCAAAAGTATTGGTAGTTGCAGAAGCGTAAGGATATAAATTTAGTCTTGTTGATGGTTTTATATTTCTAAAATCTTCTATTAAACCATCATATTGTGTCCATCTACCAACAGTATTGTTTACATGCGTCCAAGTATGTTGTTCGTTTAGTTTTTCTAATCTTCTATGAAAATTAAATCCCCAAGATTGTACAGGTCTATTTGCAAAACGTAAAGCTCTGTAAGGAATTTCTATTTCTACATTCCAACCTTTGTCTGTAATTTTTGTAGCAGCATCCCAAACAGCACTCCAATTTAAATCTTCATTGCCATTAGAAACTTTTGCATCAGCTTGGTTTCCTGTTACTTGAACAATAAATTCAAAAGGATTTTGACCATCGTCATTTGGATTGATGGTTACCAAGAAAAAATCAGCAATTGAAAAGTTATCCCTTACTGCAAATTCACTTGGAATATTTTCAGGATCAGGATCGTTCATTTGAGCTGAAATGTAAACAGCATCATCATCATAAACAACCTTTACTTTAGTTTGATATTCAGGACTTACTAGTTTACCATTTTCAGGTCTAAAAATAACAAAATTTGTTGCTATTTCTGCATTTTCCCAAGCTTCATCATTTAAAAGACCATCAATTTTAGGAGCGTTGGCAACTCTTGTAGTCTTAATTGTTTTTCTGTTTTTTTGATTTTGAGCTTTAAGTTGATGAAAGCATAAAAATGCAATTAGCAGTAGTAAGATTTTTCTGAACATATGGTTTTGGTTGATTACTTTAAACAATTATTTAAAATATTCTTTTAATTGAATGTAATAAATACAGTGTTTATTATTACAAAGACCTATTATTTTTTAGAATGTTACAGATTTTAATTGTTAATTATTTCTTAAAATAGAATTTTATTCAAATTTAAATAAAGGTAACGCTTGTAAAGACGTTCAGTTATAAACTTTAAAATTCTGTGATGAATTGTGGTTTTTAATTTAAAGTTAATTTTATTAAAAAATTTACAAATCTTCTTCTTTGAATTTGTATTTTTGCTTCCGTTAAAAATACGATACAGATGAACTTACACGAATATCAAGGTAAAGAAATACTAAATAGTTTTGGCGTTAGAATTCAAAGAGGAATTGTAGCAAGTACTCCAATAGAAGCAGTTGCAGCAGCAAAAAAACTTACGGAAGAAACTGGTACAGGTTGGCACGTTATAAAAGCACAAGTTCACGCAGGTGGTCGTGGAAAAGGTGGAGGAGTAAAGCTAGCTAAAAATTTAGAGCAAGTAGAAAGTATTGCTGATGATATTTTAGGAATGATGTTGATTACACCACAAACTTCTGCTGAAGGAAAGTTGGTAAATCAAGTTTTAATTTGTGAAGACGTTTATTATCCTGGAGATTCTGAGCCAGATGAATATTATATGTCAGTTTTATTAAACAGAGCAACTGGTAAAAACATGATTATGTATTCTACAGAAGGTGGAATGGATATTGAAACTGTGGCAGAAGAAACTCCACATTTAATTTTTACTGAAGAAATTGATCCTTTATTAGGAATCATGCCTTTTCAAGCACGTAAAATTGCTTTTAATTTAGGTTTATCAGGAACTGCTTTTAAAGAAATGACAAAATTTGTTACAGCTTTATATACAGCATATATTAAATCTGATTCTTCTATGTTTGAGATTAATCCTGTTTTAAAAACTTCAGATGATAAAATAATGGCTGTTGATGCTAAAGTTTCTTTAGATGAAAACGCATTATTTAGACATAAAGATTATGCAGCAATGCGTGATTTACGTGAAGAAAACCCAATTGAAGTTGAAGCAAAAGCTGCAGGTTTAAACTATGTAGATTTAGATGGAAACGTTGGTTGTATGGTTAACGGAGCTGGTTTAGCAATGGGAACTATGGATTTAATTAAAGAATCTGGAGGAGAACCTGCTAACTTTTTAGATGTTGGTGGAACTGCAGATGCTCAAAGAGTTGAAACTGCTTTTGGAATTATTTTAAAAGATCCAAATGTAAAAGCAATTTTAGTAAATATTTTTGGAGGAATTGTACGTTGTGACAGAGTTGCACAAGGTGTTGTTGATGCTTACAAAAGTATGGGAGACAAAATTAATGTGCCAATTATTTGTAGATTACAAGGTACAAACGCTAAAGAAGCAAAAGAATTAATTGATAATTCTGGAATGGAAATTATTTCGGCTACAGAATTTCAAGAAGCTGCAGATAAAGTAAAAGAAGTTTTAGAAGCTTCATAGATTTACAGCTTAGATATATTTTAAAACCTCGCTTTTGCGAGGTTTTTTTGGTTTACAGAAAGTTATTTAATCTTCGATGAAACTATCGATTGTTTTTAACGAGTGAACATAAGTAATATTTTGTTAAGTCT